>OFEJ01000042.1_pt1 | contig 39298 bp, 51 predicted proteins | sample 1521051 | NCBI WGS metagenome assembly OFEJ01 (sample SAMN06268701, study PRJEB24108) | sediment metagenome | isolation source: Joseph's Coat, Yellowstone National Park, Wyoming, USA | place: USA:Joseph's Coat, Yellowstone National Park, Wyoming, USA | reverse complement strand
GCTCCAGGTCCAGGAATTTTCGTTTTTATACCTCCTGGAGCTCTAACTCTTATATGCACTCCAGTAATTCCTTTAGCTAAAGCTTCTTCAGCGGCTTTCTTAGCAGCTAGCATGGCCGGAAACGGCATTCCACCTTCTCTATCCTTATCTGTCATCATTCCGCTAGAATACCTTGCTATTGTTTCAGCTCCACTCAAATCTGTAATGTGAACTATTGTAGAATTAGGACTACTAAAAATGTGAGCTACTCCCCATCTCTCTTTCTTTTCACTCATCTAACCACCCTCTTTAACCTCAACGCTAACTTCAGCTTTAGGTTGTTGTGCTGGTTGTTCTTGTGCTGTTGTTTTTGGCATATTTGGTTTTATGTCACACGTTATTTTATCTTCTTCATCTCTACTAACCAAATAGCTTGGATAAACAATTCTTCTTCCATTGATTCTTACATGACCATGAACAATAAACTGTCTTGCCTGTTTTATTGTGTTTGCCAAACCTTTTTTATAAACAATCGTTTGTAATCTTCTATTCAATAAGTCTTTAACAGTTAGGCTCAAAACATCATCTAGAGTTGCGCTTGGAGATGGTAATAGACCAAGCCTATACAACTTTTGAATCAAAACTTTCTCTTTTTCCTTATCTCTTCTTGCGTTTAAATCTCTTGCCATCCTTCTATACTTTCTCAGTTCTTCTTTAGCTCTCCATAGTTCCTTTTTCCTTCTCAATCCAAATTCTATCATTATTTTTCTTTCTTCTTCCAATAGCTTCTTATCCCAAGGCTTCTTTGGTTTCTTATACTTTTTTCTAAATCTCTTCATAACTCATCACTTCTTTTCTTCTTTCTTCTCCTTTGCTTGTTGCCCTGCTTGTTGTTGAGCTAATTGTTTCATCTTACCTCTTAAAACACCTACAGTTCTACCATGCCTAAAGTGGCTTCTAGTTCTTTGTCCTCTTACAGGTTGGCCGTACATATGTCTAAAACCTTTATAAGTCTTTAACTCAATCTCTCTCTTAATATCAAAACTTCTTGCAATGTCGACATCGGGCCCAATCAAATGCATATCTAATCCTGTTTCTGGATCTTTTCTTCTGTTAAATAAAAATGAAGGAATGTTGTATTTAGCAGGATTTTTCAAACAATCTTCAATCTTCTCTATTTCTTCTGGAGTTAAACTTCCAAGCTTTCTGTAGGCATCTAATCCCAAAGCAGAAATAACAGCTTTTGAGAAAGTATAACTCACTCCTTTTATACCAGTTAATCCGTATAGCAAGTTTTTATTTGCGTTTAAATCAGTATTCAAAATTCTAACTATACCTTCAACCTTTTTTTCAGCCTTCTTTAAACCCTTAGCTATTTCTTTAGGCTTTTCCTTTTTCTTCTTTTCTTCCTCGCCTTCTTTCTTTTCCTCTTCATCTTTAACTCTCGAAACTCCCATAGAGAGAGAATTGTAACTTAAGTTTAAAAATGTTCAGATATGTTAAAATTTCACTTTTTCTTTGATTCTATAGAGGCAGATTTACTTAATTTATCAGCGATTTTTAGAGCCTCTGGATATTGAAAACCGATTCTGCTTAAAAACTTCTCTAAACTCTCAATGTCTATATTAGAGCCTATACTTGCATAATATTTTCCAAATTTTATTCCAACCTTCTCACCGTCAACGAGAATATAGCTATCCTTTATTTCTCCGTATAGAAAACTCTTTGCAATTCCAATTGTCGGCTTTCCTGTCAATATCCCTATTATTGTCGCTAAACCTGCTTTTCTTGGATGTGCCAATCCTTGTCCATCTACAAGAATCAAATCATATTCGTCTTTTATTTTATTGATCGCTTCAAGCATTATCGGAGCTTCTCTTAGAAAAAGCAAACCAGGAATGTAAGGAAATTCTACCTTTCCTTTAATTATTAGTTTTTTCAGAATTTTCTTTTTATTTAAGTCGTATATTACAGCAGCACAATAAACCGAATAACTATTATATGCAACGTCTAAAGCTAAAACTTTCTCTATTTTTTCAATCTTTTTAAATTCAACAAGCTTGCTTAGAGCTTTTTGAAGTTCGAAATAAAACTGAATATTTAATCTCATAATTTATGAATTTTAGATATTATCATTGATATACATTTGTATTTTATCACAAGGCTTAATTTTTGTATCAAAGTATGAAACTTGATTATGAAGCTAGTGCCAGATGAGGTTAGATGGCATAAAGCTAATTTTAAAATTATCAAAGCTTTCGATTCTATGAGCTTTAAAACAATGAATAATGAAACAAGGAAAGTGCTTTTAGTCGATAAAAGATTTCATTAAAAATCTCAAAATTATTTTGAATTGAATATACTTTTATTTTTTGTTTTTCAAAAATTTCTCCACACTATGTACAGAATTAAAAGGATTACCAATAGGACGAATCCGATCATAAAAGATGATATGTTATTTAGAAATGATACAAATGCATTATAATTTTTGAAGTATAGAAATAGAGAAATGGCGGTAAATGTTAATAAAGAAATTATTAAAATCTTCGCTCCTTTATTTTCCTCTTTAGACTGAGATTGATATAATTCGTGGATTCCTCTATAAATCTCTTGTAATTTGTTTTTGAGTTCCCCTAATCTTTCCCTTATCTGCTGATTAGTATAATCACTCATTTCAACTTCTTCTAATTTTCCCATGAGATATTGAACTGCCGAATCTAACCTTACTCGACGCTTTTTGGTATAGAGGTAGGGCCGATCTTCTAGATTTTTCTCCTTATAGGCCTTAAGTAGACGATTGATATCCTTTTCTAAAATTGATAGCCTTTCTTTTGTTTCCTCTTCCATTTTCCTTCTTAAAGAGCTAAAATGATCTACAAGATAAGTAAAACTTGACCAACCATAACCAGGATATAAATCGCCCACCACGTATAGATTCCTGATCCACTCATTTAATTTTTCTCTCCACGCATAAGCCATCTTCTTCGCAGTCTCCTTATCTGTATACAACTCTTCTGCTATACGAGTAATTATGTCATCATTCAAAATTATTCTTCTTTGACTATGACCATGTATATATTCACTATTAATCCCGCCAACCTTTAGAATAGTAGCAAATAAAATTTTTGTAAATAGCTCCCCATATTCTTTCTTTTCTTTGTATTTCTCTCTTGCAATCTTGAGATATTTCTTTAAGTCATCTAAAGTATAATCCCTAGCCAGTCGTTGAATATCAGCTAAAAATTCGCCAGTAAGTTTTCTTCCCCCAATATATTCTTCTTTCCCTCCGAATAATTTTTTCTTAACTTCTATCTCTTCAGTTCTAGCTTCACTTTCACTAGAAGACGTTTGAGTTTGTGACTCCTTATTTTTTCTTAACCAATCAAGTATTCTCATATTTCATTGTTAGTCATCAGCTTTAAATATAAATATTGACTCAACTTCTTTGAAAGTTATTAATGATAAAGTGGACCGGCCGGGATTTGAACCCGGAGCCTCCGCCTTGCAAGGGCGGCGATCTACCATTGATCTACCGGCCCGTAGCTATGGATTATTTAATCGTTCAATGATAAATTTTTATTCTTTTGCTAAATTTTCCTAATCATCCTTCTCAAAATTTCTATATTATCACAAGCTCTTTTAACATGACATCCTTGGCAAACTCTTTTAACATAATTTGGAAGCTTGCTTTTTGGTGGTATTCTTCCTGTTGAATAAAATCTTTGCATTTGTTTCTTCAATTTAAAGAACTGTCTTAATAGATTTTCATTCAAATCAATTTTAACCAAAGAATTTGTCTGGAAGTAAATGACGTAAGAATATTTTACTTCTTTTCTAAAATAGTTGCTAACTAAGACGCTTTCTCCGATTACTTGTAATAGATGTTCTTTCTTTATTCTTCCTTTGAAAGCGGCATACTTTATCTCAATTGGAACAATTTCATTTTCTTTAAACCCTATAACATCCACAGAACCTATTATTCCTTCTCTCAAAGATTCTAAAGTTCTTTCAGAATAAACACTGACAAAATTCTCTTCTTTTATAAGCTCTAGGAATTTTCTTAAGAAATCCTCAAGAACTTTCTTTTCTATTTGAACCATTCCCTCATATTTCTTCAAAGCTTCTTCAGCGGCCTTTGAAATCAAAAAATTTTCGTCTTTCTCATTCTGCATGTTGTCTATCATAAGCTTTACTGCCAAATGTACAGCTTCTCCGTCCCAAACTTTTCCAACTTTTTCCTTCTCTTGTTTTGAAAGGGTTATCTTTTCTAACCAAAGCCTTCTTGGACATTGATAGAACTTTGCAATTTCCAATGGAGTGATAAAAATTTTTCTTATCCTTCTAACCCTCTCTATAACCTTTTCCTTTGCACTTTCAATAGCTTCTTGCGGAATATTTCCTATCTTTACTATACCCTTTGAACTCTCTATGACTTTTCTAGAAGAGAGCTCTTGTAAAACTAAGAATAGATAGTCAGAAGATGTTATTCCATTAGAAAGACAAATCTTCAATAAATAATCTATTTTCAATTCTTTTCCTTCATTTTGTTTCAAAACATCAAATATTTTGCCGAATACGTTTTCCTCAAATTCTATTCCAAATCTCATCTACTCACCTAAAGTAGATACTTTATTGATTCTTTTTTGTCCACTTTAACTTTTCCTTTTTTCTTCCCATGAAGTAATATCGCTCACATTTTCGAGAGCAGAAATAGAGTATTTCACCAGTTGTTCTCACAAACATTTTTCCTGTTCCTGGCTTAATTTCTGAATTGCAAAAGCTACATTTCATGAAAATCTACCTTTACTTTTGTTCTAATCTCATAGCAACTTCCATCTCTATTTCTCTTAACATTAGGATGTCTCCAACTCTAACTGGACCAACAACATTTCTAATTAAAATTTTTCCTGCTTCAGGTCCTTCTATAAGTCTACATCTAACTTGCCTAACTCCCTTTACTCCAGAAGCACCCAAAACTTCTATAACTTCTGCAGCATAAGCATCCTTCATCTAAATCACTTCTTTAATTTTTGGATCTCTTTTACTATTTCCTCCAATAATTTAGAATGTTCTCCAGCATCGATTATAGCAACTGCTGCTGCTTGAACTTCTATACCAGAAGCTTTTCCTAATTCAAGTTTAGATGGAACATATGTGTATGGAACTCCCTTCTCCTCACAAAGAGGAGGCAAATGCATAACAACTTCTTCAGGATCTACATCCATAGCAATAATAACAAGTTTTGCCTTTCCTTTATCAACTGCCTTTGTAACCTCATTAGTACCTCTTCTAAGCATTTTCTCCTCTAATTTCTTTCCTTCTTTTTTTGCAGTTTCTTCTCTAGCTTTTTGAGTAGCAGCAACCAATTCTATCAATTTCAACGTCTTCTTAATTAATTCTTCGCTTGGTTCAAACTTAACATATGCTTTCATCCTCATCACCCTCCATTTTTCAACATTCAATAATTTGTTTAAATCCTTTTAAAGTTTAATTTTTTGCTTAAAATCATTTATGAGCGAAGTAAAATACCATTTCTTTCTTATTATCTAGTCTACAAAAACCTATTCTATAGAATTGGACTATGTCGCCCTCCTTTAGTTCTTTGATGCCATCTTCTGCTATGGCCTCTACTTCATTCCCATTGGGCATAACTATTTTTATTTTAATGTTTGGTGTTGAGACCCAATGGATTTTTGGAGTATCTTCCGAAACTTCATTAGTTACGAATTCGGATATTTCACCCAATTTTACAGTAAACATACCTATTAGAACAACGTTTTTGTCTTTCAATTTTTCAAAATCTTCTTTCTCCACATATATTTCGCTTGGATTGAGAGATATTTCCCTTACTCCTCTTTCAGGAAAATCTGGATGATATCTTATGGAAATTTTACTGATATTGTAGTTTAGTTTTATTCTTACTGGATTCAAAACTGCAAAATATCTGTTGGCTATCTTGTCTATAATTTTTCTGTTCTCTGCATACAAAATGTCTATAGGCATTGTAATATCTGCTTCACTCAGTCCCAATTTAAGAATGAAATTTCTTATTGCTTCTGGCTGGAATCCTCTTTTTCTCAAAGATTGTAAACTCCAAGTTCTTGGATCATCCCAACCTTTTATTTCTCCTTTTTCTATCATTTTCCTAGTCTTTGATTTACTTAGCTTAGCCCCTTCTTCTTTTAGCCTCAATAGACCATAATGTATGAATTTTGCTTTTCTCCAACCAAAAATATCCCAAATATATTCTTGCATCATGTCTTCAATCACAAGCTCTTTTCCTCTGAGTATATGAGTGGTTCCAATTAGATAATCATCAATTGCCCAAGAAAACTCTAGCATGGGCCATACTCTATATTTTTTTCCAACTCTAGGATGCTCTCTTTCTGATATTCTAAGCAAGACTCTATCCCTAAATGCAGGATTTGGATGCTTCATATCTGTCTTTAATCTAACAACGGCCTTTCCTTCTGGTATTTTACCGTCTAGCATTTCTTTAAATAATCTCAAATTCTCATCTACACTTCTGCTTCTACAAGAGCATTCTATTCCAAGTCTTCTATTTTTTTGTATTTCTTCCTTGCTACAAGTACAAACATAAGCCTTACCCATTTTTATTAACTCTTCGGCGTACTTGTAGTAGATTTCCAATCTATCGGACTTATACATAACTTCATGATATTTTACACCTAGCCAATCTAAACCGTCTTTTATCAAATCGTAAGCATCTTTGTCTATAGGTTTTTCTTCACTTCCAATCGTATCATCATAAAACAAAATTAACTTACCGTTGTATCTCCTTACATAATAATCATTTAGCAAAACCATCCTAGCATTACCTATATGCAATGGACCTGAAGGAAATGGAGCTAGTCTCATAACAACTTTTCCATATTCTGCGTCTGGAAGCTCTGGTAATGGTTCTTTCTTCTCTTCTTTTTTGAATTCAGTAATATTCATCTCGGATATTTTTCTCTCAATTTCATCTTTAGAAAGAGCATTAACCTCATTAACAACTTTTTTTACAATATCTACAAGCTGTTTTATTTCTTTTTTCACATCGGGATTTTCAGCCAAAACTTTTTTTATTACAGCATCTTCACTGGCTTTTCCATATTGTTTTGCATTTAGCAGTGCATATTTTAGTACAACTTCCTCGAGCTTCATAAATTTTTTGAAATATAGAAAATTTAAATAGTATAGTAAAAGTTTATTATGGGAAGTGGCGATAAACCATTAAGTTATTTTGTTCATGTGAAGCCAACGAAAATTTTAATCTCTTTAAGATCTGGACCAAAATATGTAACACTTATAGCTAAAGAAGTTGACATGACTTATTCTCATGCAATAAAATTGCTAGACATTTTTAATGAACTTGGATTGGTAGAGTTCGAGGAAAAAGGAAGAATAAAAATGGTTAAATTAACTGATACTGGAGAAGAAATAGCCAGAATTTTTGATAATCTAGTTTCAAAATTATCAAAACTTAAGAGAAATCAATAATCATTCTAAAATTGTGACAGCACTCATTCCTTTCTTATACCATTCCCTAAGTTGATCTTCTGTATATAGCTCGTATTCCTGAGCTAAATATCTAGAATGGCCTGTCAATCTATCGACGATTGGAGCTGGAACACCCGCTGAAATTAATTGCGTCTTAAACCATTTTCTTAAACAATGTGCATGCAAAGTATATCTTTTCCCAACTTTTTTTGAATACCTTCTAAAAACTCCTTCTAGCAAATATTGGATGTTTTGATAGCTCATTGGTTTTCCATCTTCTCTTGCTATAACAGGAGAATTTTCGTTTAATTCTTCTCCAAGACTTTTTCTTTGATTTAAGTACTCTTCCAAAAACTTCTTAGCTTCTTTGCTTATGAATGTTATTCTGGATTTCCTTTCTTTAGCGCCAACTCCTTTTATCTTTACTGTTGGTATTTCTTTTGATAAATCAATATCTCCAAGTTTTAAGTTATGAAGTTCTCCTATTCTCATCCCAGAAGATGCAAGCATAGTTATTATCACTTTCATTCTCAAATCAACTTCAGAAAGAATTCTCTTCAAATCCTCATTGTTTGGTAGAACATCTTCATGGATGTTAAAAATTTTAATAGGAATATCAACATCGACCTTTAAGCCATTTGCAGCGAAAAATTTCTTCAAAGAAGAAATCCATGCAGCAACAGTTTTTGGAGCTAAATTTTTACTAGCCAAATAAACGGCAAACTCTTTAACTATTTCATTTTGATTTTGTTTTTGCTTTACCTCTTCTACAAATTGATCTAAATTTTGTATTTGCTTATATTCAACGAATTTAGCTAAACCTTTCAGATAAGTTTTTTTAGTATTTTCGCTTCTAGTCAATAAACCTAACTCTCCAATCATTCTATTTACGCTTTCAAAATTCTCCAACTCTTTAATCTTCATTAAATTATAGATGGTACTCTATTTTTTAACTTTAATAGCTCTAGTTGGACACATATCTGCAACTTCCTTAATTTTTTCTATTGGGGCACCATTCTCGTTTTTTACTGAAGATTTTCCGTCATCTTCTATTTCAAAAACCTCTGGCAACATCGATGCACACAAACCACAACCAATACAAAGCTTTTTATCAACCGCTACCTTTGACAAATGTATCACCTTATTGATATTTATTTTTTATCATTTTAATACCTTATTGCTTTCTTTATAACTTCTGGAATAAACTCTATTAAATCTGTTGGCAATATTCCTTCGCTAAATTTTTTTGATGCTAATTCACCAGCCTTACCATTAACAAAAGCTGCAGCACATGCAGCAGTAAAATTATCTATCTTTCTAGCAAGATAAGCAGAAATAATTCCAGCTAAAGTATCACCAAAACCGGCTTTTGTCATTGTTGTTGAGCCAGAAGTGTTTATTGCTACTCTATCGCCATCAGAAATAACATCGATATGGCCTTTTAATAAAACTGTCACTGAATATTCCTTTGCAAAATTTTTGACAGCATTTATTCTTTCATTCAAATCATTGCTAACTTTTATTCCGCTTAAAACAAAAAATTCGTAAGAATGAGGAGTCAAAACAAAATTTTTTCCTATTAACTCGTTTTTATATTTTGCAAAAGCATATATTGCATCATCATCAATAACTACTGGCTTATCTATTCTCTTTAAATATTCAAAAATTGCTTCCAAAACTTTTTCGTCTCTTGTTAAACCGCCGCCTATTTCAATAGCATCTCTTTTATCGGAAATTTTAACAAGCTCGTCTATAACTTCATTTGAAAGAAAATCTCCTTTAAAAGGATGAACCATTAAGTTTGGGGAATAACTTGCTATTATTTTAGAAGCTTCCTCAGGAGCAGCGATTGTAACCCAATCCACTCCAGCTCTATAAGCAGCCAAAGCTACTAAAATTGGAGTTGTTGGATAAAGCTTACTTCCTCCTATGACCAACAAATTTCCAAAATCATGCTTGCGAACCCAATCGTCTCTTTTTTTATAAATTTCTTTCAATATACTCCAATCAACTTTTTCCATAAAAATCTTTTTATTTCTTTCTAAAAAAGCTTAAAAGCTTTTTCTTTTAGCTTTCAAAATAAAAAAAGTGGTGGTTATGGTAAACGTTGCCGTTCACGGAATAGGAACAATAGGAAAAAGAATTGCTCATGCAGTAAAATTGCAGAAAGACATGAAGTTGAAAGCAATAGTCGGATATTCTCCAGACACAACAATAAAAACACTTTTAGAACCGCATGGCCCACTATATGGCACAGATCTTTATGCAACAAATGAAGAGTCTCTGAAGAAATTCAGAGATGCTAAAATGATTGTCAATGGAACTCTAGAAGACCTTTTGAAAAAGGGAGAGATTGATGTAATAATTGATGCAACGCCAGAAGGTTTAGGAAAAGAATACAGAGACAAATATTACTCTAAGTACAACGTTAAAGCAATATTTCAGGGAGGAGAAGATGCAGATGTTGCAGAAATGACTTTTAATGCAGTAGTAAATTATGAAAAGGCTTTTGGAAAAAAATTCATTAGAGTTCCCAGCTGCAATACAACAGGTTTAATAAGAACTTTAAGTGCAATTGAAAAGTTTGGAATTGCATATGTTTTTGTTGCTATTGCTAGAAGAGCAGCAGATCCTCATGAACATAAAAAAGGTCCAATAAATGCAGTTGAATTTGAGGAAGTACCATCCCATCATGGAGAAGATGTTAGAACAGTTTTAACAAACCTAAACATATTCACAATGGCCATAAAAGTTCCAACTACTCTAGCTCATACTCATATAGTAGAAGCAACACTGATGAAAAAAGTTAGCAAAGAAGATATAATAAAGGCATTTGAAGATCAAACAAGAGTTGTTTTGTTAGATATGAAAGAGTATCCAGCCACATCTAAAATTATAGAAAAGTTTAGAGATTATTGCAGACCTAGAAATGATATGTATGAAATTGTTGTATTAAGAGATAGCATAAGTGTTGAAGGAAATAAAGTAAGATGGATGCAAGTTGTTCATCAGGAAGCTGATGTTATTCCAGAAAACATTGATGCTATAAGAGCTATAACTGGAATAGAGAAAGACAAGTGGAAAAGCATAAAAATGACAAATGAAAGTTTAGGAATTCTGAAATAAATTCTTTTCTTCTTTTCTTTTTAATTTTTCTACTTCCTGATTCATTCATTTTTAATAAATTTTGTAAATGATTAAATATGAGAATGATTGATAATTTTTTTGATTTATTTGCACTCCATGATGCTGAATACGATAAATATCCAAAATCTTGGATAAGAGCATCTGGTAAAAATTTAAATAAAATATTCTGTAAACTGTTGCCAGGAAATTATTTAGATTTTCTGAAAAGCGAAATAAAATTAAAAACTGGCATCAACATCTCAACTCAAACAATTAAAGATTGGGTTAGCGGAAGATATGGTATACCTTTAATTGCTCTTGAAATAGTTTCAAGAAATATTCAGGATAAAAAGAAGATTATAAATTCTATAGAATATCTCAATACAAACTCTCACCACAAAATAGTTTTGCCGAAAAGGCCTTCCCCAGACCTCTTCTACTTTATTGGTGTTATTATAGGAGATGGATCTATGCCAGTGAGTATACGCAAATATAACGGGAAAAGAAGATGGAAAATTGCTATTGAAATGACCGCAATAGATTATGTTAAGACAGTATTAATTCCTCTGATAAAGAGCTTATTTAATATTAAACCAAGAGTATACAAAAGAAAAAGGGAAGGCAAAAAAGAAACTATCACTTTAATAATGAACTCGAAAATTGTTTATAGATTTTTAGAAAAAATAATAGAAATCCCACCTGGAAAAAAGTCGAATAAAGTTGAGATTCCTGATTTTAATAAAATTAGCGATAGGCTAATTATGGCCACCATTTCTGGAATATTAGATACAGAAGGTGGTATTCACATGTTCACTTTCGGTGGAAGCTCTAACAGCAAAATGTTAAGAGAGCAAATAGTAGAATTTTTATGTAAGAAAGGTTTTGAGATGAAAATATGGGATTGGATTAACATAAAAGGAGAGCGGACTTATAGCTTTGGTTTCAAGAAAATAAATAGAAATATAATTAAAAAGTTAAAACTAAAGAACAAGAACTTAATTAACTATATTATGAGGGCCTGTGAGGTAACAGGATAGCCTGCGAAAAGATGCAGAAGGCTTCGGAGTTTTGAGGAAACCTCGTCGTCTGGGTTCGAATCCCAGCAGGCCCAAGATCATTTTTCTATTCCTTCTTTGCTTTTTCTTTCTTCTTTAGCTTACTTTTTTCTTTCTTTTCCTTTTCACCTTTCTCTTCTGCTTCTACTTTTCCTTCTTTGGATTTAGACTGCTTCTTTAATTCAGCCGCTGATGGTAATTTTAATCCGAACTTTTCAATTAGACCACTTTTCTTCCAAGCGTCTAAGATTTCTTCGTCACTTGCGTCCTCTTTTATTTCTAACTTATACTGCAATGGCTGAAGGTGAATAACATTTGCTCTTCTTCTTTTAACTCCTGTTAGTGCTTTTGGTCCACTAACTATAACAAAGTTTTCATCAACTTTCTTCACAACAACACAATATTTTCCTTTTTCTTTACCAACAGTCTTTATGCAAACTTGACCTATCTCCATTTACCCCACCTCCAAGAACTTACCTATAATAACTCCTATAACTAGAGAAAAAATCACATAAAAGTAAACTAAACTCATATTGTTAAAATATGGAAACGGCACTTTTAGATAATAGCCTGAATAGTGGAATGAGATCCAAGAAATTAGTATTATTCCCAAGATTAATGACAATAACGTTACTTTCAAGTTTTCTTTCAAAATTTTTGCATTTAGCTTCAGCATTTCATTGAACATTCTATTCATTTCATCTTGATTTTTGCTCTGCATTTTTATGACTTTTTCCCTAATTTCATCTAATTTTCTTTTCACTTCCCTAACACTTTTGTTGTTAAAAATTCTTCTCTGATATAAGAGAACAACCAGAGAAAATACAAAAGAGAGAATCGTAATTGACACAAGAGGATGGAATGATAATAAAGGTGCTAGGATAATATCTGCGGTTTTTGCTATGTATGAAGTTATCATCTAACCACCGATCAACTTTTTAACAAATTCTGGCATTCCTTCCAAATCTTCATTTCTAATTAGTTCATAATAGTTATAAATAATCATTACACTCAAAAGAAGTCCTGTTCCGCCTCCAATTGCTCCTAGCAAATCTCCGATTACTGCTAGCATACCTACAATTAATCCTCCTAAAACTGATAATGGTGGTATGTATTTACTTAAGACTGATTCTATAACTCTAGGATCTCTTCTATAACCAGGTATTTGCATTCCTATAGCACTAAGCTGCTCGGCGAGTGATTTAGCACTCATTCCACTGGTTTCTACCCATATAACAGAAAATATTGTCGCTAAACTAATCATAAGTAAAGAATAAACCAAAATCCTGACAACTTCTCTTGCACTAATTCCTTCTATAATTATAGAAGCAATATTCTTTGGAGAAGAAATATAGTAAGCAAAACCACTAATAGCATTACCATTTGAATCAAAGCATCCTAAAGGACCACACATTTTATTATCAACTGGTGTCAATCCACTATGTGACAATAACTGCAAATTTGCTAATAAGGCCCATGCAAATATTACTGGAATGTTGCTTGTGTAAAGAAGTTTTAAGCTCCATGATCTTCCGAATCCTCTGAATGCTGAAAATGCTAGCGGAACATCTACGCTTATCCCTTGAACAAAAATTACAATAAGAAAAACTATAGCAGTAGAAATTATTGGAATTAGAGCTATCAGAGCGTTTGTAGGATTGTTGTTATAAAAGTTTATCAACATTTGCCAAAAGAGCCCTGCAGGCAAATTTGTTGGTGAAGGCATACATAAAGCTAAATTAGATATGGAGCAGGAAGGTGGAAATGGGGAAAATATTCTTACGAAGATCTGAATAGAAATTCCCGCAACTATAAACAGACTTATACCAGAACCCAAACCCCATTTAGCAATTACATCATCCATGAGTATGACCAAGAATCCTCCCAAAGCTATTTGAAATATCACAAAGGGTAGAAAAATAGCTGTTGTGGTTAGGGGGCCGAACATTACGTATGCTATTGCTTCTATAATAGAGAAAAATACTGCTAGCATCTTTTGCCATGATTGGAATTTCTTTCTTCCTTCCGGCTTACTAGTATCTAAGTTTATTATCTTAGAACCAACCAGCAGTTGAAGAATTATTCCAGCGGTGACTATAGGTCCTATTCCCAAAGTTAATAAACTTCCAAACCTGGCTCCTAAAAGATGTTGAATTGTCATGAAATATTGTGCCTGTGGAGTTAACTTCAAACCAACAACAGGAACATATGAGAGAAAGATATAAAGAATTAAAATTATTGATGTCCATTTCAACTTTTCTTTAAAACTTAATCTATACAATGGTGGTGTTATAGTTGGTATGTATTTTACAATTTTTTCAGCAAATTCACCCAGCTTCATACAAATCTTTTTGAATTAAAGGTTAAAATTATTGAGTTTTAACTTCTCCACCTTTTTCTTTAATTTTTTCAATTGCTTTTTTAGAAGCTTGTTCTACTTCAACAAAAACGGGAAAGTCTATATTTCCTCTTCCAAGAAGTTTGTCATATCCCAAATCTTTCAAATTGACTTTCAAGTTGTTTTTATCAATCTTTCCTTCTTCAATCATTTTTTTAATAAGCTCATTAAGCTCATCCAAATTTATCGTTTTCTTTTCTCTTCTCAAAGGATAACTGAAACCTTTATCTCTTTCTCTCCATTTCATTTTGTGTTTATGTAAACTTACATTACCTCTTCCTCCTCTTGAACCTCCACCTCTCCACTTTGCATGTCTTCCGTGATAAGTTCTCTCTCCTCTTCTCCTTTTCTTCTCTCTTCTAACAACCATCTAAATCATCCTCTTTAACAATTCATTTATTTCCTTTCCTCTGTAACCTAAATCTCCTTTCGGCCAGTGTTCTTTTATACTTTTCAAACCTTTAGATGGTGGCCTAAGCCTGAAAAATGGGAAGAAAGCATCAAACTGCTTTAATTTTACTTTACCAGAGATTAAAGCATCAGCAAATTCCTCAAAACTATTAAAGCCTGTAATCTTTTTCAAATCTTCCTCACCAACTTTTTTGTTACCATTTCCTTTCATTCTCAACCTTTTCTTCAAAAGATGAACAAGCGTTTCTTTATCAATTTCACCATAAGTAACGAAATCCTTTACCTTTTCTAGCATACCCTTAGTAGAATCATTTTCAGGCAAAATATTACACCAATAAACTCTTTTTAGTCTTAGTAAATTCAAAGTATGTTCTATTCTTTTTGGAACCCCAACAGTGCCTCTAATTCTAACTACAGCATACATCAGCATCACCTCTGGTATTTATACAGATTCTTCAAAGCTTTATAAACTGCTGTTATCAAATTTATGTGAGTGCTCGTATTACCAAAAGTTTTTACCCAAACGTCTTTTATTCCAGCTAGCCTTAATATTTTCTTACTCTCATCGTCAGCGACCAAACCTACACCTTTTGGAGCAGGCATCAAAACTACTCTAACGCTTCCAGATTTACCCTCTGTCTTAAATGGTATTGAGTGTGGGGCACCACAACCACACTCCCAGCTTCCACATCCTCTCCAAACTTTTATTATATTCATTTTCGCTCTTCTTCTGGCCTTTTCTACGGCTTTTCTTGCATCTACAGAAACTCCCTTACCAATACCAACATAACCATCTTCATTACCTACAACAACAAAAGCCGACATTCTAAATCTTCTACCAGATTTTGTTACTCTTGCTGTAATTCTAATTGGTATTCTTTGTGCTCCACCACCTTTTCCTGTTCTTCCACCAATCAATATCAACTCTTCTTTTAAACCAGGTAAAAGATAGTCAACAATCTCTGGTTCTAATATTCTTTTTCCGCTTTCTAAAATTTCATCAATACTCTTTATTTTACCTGATAAAACGTCTCTACCAAGTTGAGTTTTTGGTGTCCAAGCCTTTTCTTCTCTAGCTAAAGAGCTTTCTTCAGGAATTTCAACCTCTTCTTTTTCACTTTCCTTCTCCACCGAACATCACCTCAATATTCTTTTTTACTTCTTCAAAATTCTTTGCCACTTCTTCGCTTATGTGCAAACCTTTTATTCTATCTTCGCTTGGGAACATTTCCTCATCACAAGGAACGTTTAAACCTGCGTCTATTGCTCCTTTAGCAAAAGCATACATCCTTCCCCCTTTAGTAGATGTGTAAAGGCCAATATCCAAAACTGCTTCCTTTACTCCTTTTGATAAAGCCATTTTGCCCAACAAATATCCGGTCAAATAACTTGCTGGCGTATTATCACAAGCAAATTTCCATCCATATTTTTTCAAAATTTTTGAGGTTATTCCAACTAGAGTCACATCTCCTTTTTTATCAAAATTGATAATTTGGCCAATTATATACTTCAAAGTCTTCCTATAAACAAGCCTAGGTTTTTCGGATAAAAGCAACTTTAATCTTTTCTTATAGTTTGTTTTACCTTCTCTTCTTCTTCTAAAATGAATTCTGTATGTTGGTGATATCTTTGGCATTTACTCACCTTTTATAAGTTTATGTTGTTCTAAGTATAGCTTCATGTGTGCTCTGCTCTTAAACATTCCACCTTTTATCCATTTTCTAACAAGCTTATAAGTTTTTTTGTCAATCTTACCTTTTTCCTTAAGCTCTCTTGCAAATTCTCTCAAACTTCTAACAAGATTGATCCATCTTCTTTTTCTAGGAACAATAGAATATTTCTTACCTTTTTTGCTTCCTTCATATCTTCTTTTTTTCTTCTTCTCCTTAGGCTTCTTTAGCTTCCCCTTCCTGACTTTTATATAACCCCTCTCTATAAGCCTTCTTATATCAGCTTTAGTAACTGCTTTCTCAATCTCATCAATTTTAGTAGGATCGAGCCAAATCTTATTTTCTCCGACCTTCAATATCTCCGCTGCAAGTCTTCTTTGAGTCTTCATCTTGATCACTCATTCAAGATTTTTATTTTTAGTTCTTTTGCCTTTTTAATTATTTCCTCTCTTTTTTTCTTACCAACTGTAGCTGCTATTCTTATTGCCTCTTTTGAAGGATCCACTCTTTCTAAATCTTTCAGATTTCTAACAAGAACCTCTTTAAAGCCAGATGGATGCAAACCTCTAACTTCTTTCGGCTGTCTATAACCAATATCCGGCATTTTAAGCTTGCTTTTCTCCTTCTGTCTAACCTTGCTATGCAATCCTCTAGGCCTCCTCCAACTTTCTTTTATCCTCTTTATAGTTCCGGCCAAAGGTCTCCTAAATTCTGGAATTTTCCTCTTTTTAATCATCTTTACCACTCCAGTATGTTCCTCCTTTCTTCTTCCACTTCAAATAATCTTGAAGTATTTTCGCATGATCAAAAGCAAAATCAATATTTTTAGCATCCTTAATATTAATCCACATTGCTTCAGTTTCAAAAGAATTTTTAGTTTTTGTTGTTTTTGGCTTGCAGATAAAGACTACGCTAAGAATATGACCTCTAGGGTCTCTATCTTTTTTCGAATAAACACCAAGAATCTCCTTTGGTTCTACTTTAACTCCAGTTTCCTCAAAAGTCTCTCTAACAACACAATCCTCTATAGATTCTCCATACTTTAAATGTCCACCTGGAAAAGCAAACTTACCTATAAATGGAGGAATTCTCCTTTTAACTAACAAAATCTTTCCATTTCTCTCAGCTATACAATCTGCCGCAATTCTTGTATATGGAAATAGCATCACTATTCACCTTTACTGACTATAAATATACCATCTTGGAATACTCTTCTATCCTTACCAACAATTCTAGTTGCTTGCTCTATATTACCAGCTGTCTGGCCTACAGCATCAATATCAATACCGGAAACTATTATTTCTTGTCCTTTTATTTCAACTTTTGTGTTTCCTATAATTTTTGCCTCTCTAGGCTTTCTTTCTCCCAAGAAATTTTGAATTATAACTCTATCTCCCTCAACTTTAACAGTTATTGGAAAATGTGAATAGATTACCTTTAGTTTATACACATAACCTTTTGTAACGCCTTCAATCATATTTCTTATGTGAGCTGCAATAGTTCCAGCTATAGCTTTTATTTTTCTTCTCTCATTCTCAGTATAAACTCTAACCTTTCCTTCAACAAGCTCAACTTTGACGTCTTTAGGTATTATGAAGCTTTTTTCCAATTCTCCTTTTGGGCCACTAACCTTGACTCTGTTTCCACTAATTTCAACCTTTACTTCTTGTGGTATTTTGACTTCTTTAACGAACATATCAATCACTAATAGCAATATGCTAAAAGTTTTCCTCCTAAATGTAGACTTTTAGCAGTTTTATGATCCATAACACCCTTGCTAGTTGTTAAAATTAAAATTCCAACATCTCTGGCTGGTAAAAATCTTTTCTCCCACTTTTCAAATTCATCAACTTTAACACTAAATCTAGGTTTAATAGCGTTTGTATCGATAATTTTCCCTTTTAACTCAATTTTAAATATTCCAGATTTACCATCATGTATCAATTCATAAGCCCCTATGTAATCATGCTGTTGTAAGACTTTTAGAACCTTATCTACCAATTTACTCGCTTTTACAAAGCATTCCTTCTTTCCAATTCTATCAGCATTCTTTATCGAACTCAATGCATCTGCTAACAAGTCGTGCCTCATAACTAAACATTTTGATTTGAAAGTTTAAAAAATATTACTAACATTAACAAACATACATGCGCAACTAAAAAAGAAATAAAAACAAAAATAGTGTAAGAGTTGCTTAATAAAAAGGGTATTTACAAAAATAAAAAATATGAACAAGTTTGAATACGGAATGAAAAGTGCAATAAAAGAAATAGTCGCAGGAGTTGTAACCTCGGTTCTCGTTGATAGTTTTATAGCCTATGGTTTCTTGCCATCTATCTATTTATTTTTGTTTGGCTTATTAAACACCATCGGCGCTATAACACTAATTATTACAATGCCTCTATGGGGATTAACGTATCTTTTGGGTTGGATTTTTGGTGTAATTATAATGATTCAGTCTGGTTTGGTTGGAATTGGGGAGATTATTCTTTACCTCGTAGTTCCGATAATTGTCATGATCATAAAAATAAAATCATTGTTTGAATAAACTTCATCTTAACAATTTTGTTGAAATTTTCAGAGATAAATTTTTCAAAAATTAAAGTTAAATTGGTTGGTAGTATGGATAAACTCACACCAATGAGAGAAATAACACCCCAAGACTATGAAGAGTTTGTTAAAGGTCATAAGGAGGTAGAAATAGAAGATGTTAAACTTACTATTGGAATGACTAAAAACATTAAGGAATTACAACCAAAAGATTTCAATCTAGAAACGACTACTGTATGGTCTTTCCCGGATAGAGGAACATGGGCAACACATTACTTAAATTCTAAGTATAGAGGAAATTGGGCACCACAAATACCAAGAAACTTGATACTAAAATACACAAAGGAAGGAGATATTGTTTTAGATCCGATGGTTGGGTCAGGCACTACTGCCATAGAGTGCAAATTGTTGGGAAGAAATTGCATAGCTGTTGATATAAATCCAAATGCGATAATGATTACCTTAGACAGACTAAATTTTGATACACTTGCAGAACTACCTAAGTGTTGGATTAAAACATATGTTGGAGATGCAAGAAACCTGAATCTTATAGAAGACGAATCTATAGACTTAATCGCTACTCATCCACCATATGTTAGTATAATTCCTTATACAAAGCAAAAAGTTGAAGGGGATTTATCAAACATAAAAAGTGTTGATAAATTTGTGGAAGAAATGAAAAAGGTTGCCAAAGAATTCTTTAGAGTTTTAAAACCAGGAAAACATTGCGCAATATTAATTGGAGATACAAGAAGACATCAGCATTATATCCCTGTCGCTTTTAGAGTTATGCAGGCTTTTCTTGATGTTGGTTTCATCCTAAAAGAGAATATAATCAAAATACAATGGAATACTAAAACTACAAGAGAAAAATGGAAGGGAACATATGAGTTTTATAAAATAGCCCACGAACATTTATTCATATTTAGAAAACCGGGAAAAAATGAAAATTTAGAAAAATTTAAAGAGAGCATAAAATGGTGGTAAATTATTTTCTTCTTTTTATAGGAATTACATCTAAATTGGCTTTTATAAAAGCCTCCACGGGATGTGTTCCGCTAGCTATCTCACAAAAAAGAGAAATTGCTAGTTCGCTACCTTTCCTTCCTTCTGGTGTTATTATTCCTTGTTTTCTAAGAGTCTCTTCTAATTGTTGCTGCCTTTTCTGAGGGCGGCCAGTAAAATTTATATCTTCTTGCTCCAGTATCCATTTTAAAGCGTATAGTATGTATTCCAAGTCGTATCCAGGTAAGCCTTTTACTTCGCTGCCATATTTTTTAAGCGCCTTCTCTACAGATTCGCCACTCCAAACATCAACAATAGCATTAAAAACTTTCATAGCTTTTTCTTTATTTGCACACATTTTTCCGTAAAAATCTATAGCAAAATGTGCGTGTTTTGGTGTTAAAGAACGTAAAGGCTTTAATGAAAAAATTGTCTTCACTTTGAAATCCTGTCCAGATTTACTATTTTCCGTTTTAATTAAATACCATCCATTTGACAACTTAACTATATCTTTAATCTCTTTACCACGAAATTTTTTACCTACTTCAAGCTGTATCATTAAATCAACCTTATATCCTAAATTATTAATGTTGATTAAAATAAAACTTTGCGCCAGCCGGGATTTGAACCCGGGCTCCGAGCTTGGAAGGCTCGTGTCCTACCAGGCTAGACGACTGGCGCATTATTATTGTTATTTCTTTACAATCTAAAAAGATTTATGGAAAGAGAAAGATTCATAAAGAAAAAGATTGAAGAATTAAAAGAAAAATTGCCAGGTATTGATGAAAAATCTCTAGAAAAAGATCTAATTCCATTAGAAGGAAGCGAAATTGGAATAAAAACAAAAAAGAAAAAAGTTTAGAGCTTATATCCAATTTTTCTTAGAAACTCTTTTCTTTCTTGAATTTCTTTTTCTCCTTCTATTCCCTTTGATTTAAAACCATCAATCACTCCAAGAATTCCTCTTCCTTGCTCAGTTTCTGCAACTATAACTTGAACTGGATTTCCAGTCGCACAATAAATATTTGCCACCTCTGGAACCTCTTTTAATCTAGGAACTACGTTTATAGGATAAGCATTTCTCATGAAAATTAAGAAAGTATGACCTGCCGCTATTTCAAAAAGTTTTTCCGTTGCCAATTTCTCTAATTCCTCGTCATTTCCGCTATGTCTTATTAAGCAAGGTCCAGAAGCTTCTGCAAAAGCTAATCCAAACTTAATATTTGGAACGCTATTCACTAGACACTCATGAATATCTTCTACGGTCTTTATGAATCCTGCATGTCCTATTATAACTTGTGTATCCTTTGGAACATCGATATTAATAACTTTTATTTCGACTTCCATATTTTTCGTAAAAGTTACAAGATTTAAAATTTTTTAAAAGGCCACTAGTTTTATCCACTAATCATTGATTCAAAAAACTTTTGGAAATTTTTATCCTTTTCCAAAACTTTAAAGTAAGGTAAAAATTCGGTTCTTATTTTTTTGGTGGAACAATTTAGAAGCTTTGAAAGCTTCTTCAATCTTTCTTTTTCTTGTTCTCTTTCTTCTTTGTTAGAAGCCAAATATCTTAGTTTTGTAGGAAATTGATATTTTGTAAATTTTCTGTACATTTCATCCTTTGCTAAAGAAACTCCAGCCGTCATTAAGTCATTCATATACCTCATGAGCTTCCAATAGTTTCTGCTCATTATTCTAGCTCTAAACAAATCGGCTTTTGCTAGAGCTTCATAAGCTCTAGCGATCTCTTCTGGTTTTTCATATTCGTTTGGGATATTCTCTTCTATCCACCACATTATAATTTCTGGCTCTAAATCAACATTGGCAATACTTAATCTAGCTCCAGTTAAAGAAGTTGTTTTAAACAAAATTTTCAGTGCTTCAAACATGTCTTTTTCTCTTTCTCTATAGCCGAGAACTTCCAAATCTTTCAAAGTTATTTTCTTTTTTCCTCTTGCAATAGTTTCTAAATCATTTATAGCTGCTCTCAAGTCTCCCTCGCTCCTCTTAGCCAATTGGTTTAAAACTTCTTTATCGTACTCTATGCCTTCTTTATCACAAATTTCCTTTAGCTTTTTCTCAATATCCCAAACTGGTATATCTCCAAATGGAATTAACTCACAGTATTCTCTCAATACCCTTAATTTCGGATCATACGGATCGTTTGCAGTCAAAACCACAGGATGTTTACTTTTCTTAATTATTTCAATGATTGCTTGAATTCCTCCAGCATCTTCTTTTCCGGAGATTCCATCAACCTCATCTATCAAAAATATTCTTCCTTTTTTGAAAAAACTAGCAACTGCAGAAGCATGACCAAAAACTTCTTCTATTTGCTTCTTACTTCTAACATCACTGGCATTCATCTGAATTAACTCTAAATTTTTATCATTAGCAAAAGCTTCAACTAGACAAGTTTTTCCTGTACCTGGCTTACCATATAGCAATGCTGCCTTGGAACCGGGTTTCCAATTTCTGTACCATTCTAAAAATTTTGCCAAAGCTTCTTTTTGGTCTACAAAATCCTTCAAACTTTTTGGTCTATATTTTATCGTAAACATACTTACTTCTTTCCTTTAGATTGGGCATGCAACCAAAAGCTTGCTAGTAGACTTTCTAATTGTATTAACTCATTTGCACCTTCTGAAATTCTAAAATCAACTTCTCCACACTTTTCTATTAGCTCAACTTTTGCTCTATCATCTATATTCAAAGATGGAATTTGCCTATGAATTTCTGCAATTATATCACTTCCAGCCAAACCTTTCTTGATAATCATTTCTTCTAGCATCTTTCTAGCTTCTACAAATTTTCCATTCAAAGCTAACTCAAGCATTTGCTTAACTTCTTGTGGCTTCGCTAAAGATGCTGCCTCATAAATAGTATCTTCAGTTATTTTTTCTCCAAGCGCAGAAGCTATTTGCAATATATTAGCTGTTCTTCTTAAATCTCCCTCAGCAATTCTAACAACAGCCTTTATTCCATCTTCTGTTATTTTCAATTTTTCCCCTTCTACAATTCTTCTAACATACTCTTCAACATGCTTATCGTCTAAAGCTTTAAATCTAAAAACGGCACATCTAGATTGAATTGGCTCAATAATTTTGTTAGAATAATTACAAATCAATATAAATCTTGAAACGCTTGCATACATTTCCATCATTCTTCTTAAAGCTTGTTGAGCATCGCTTGTCATTGCATCGGCTTCATCTAAAATTATTAATTTAAACGGAACGTCTCCTATAGCGACAGTTCTAGCAAATTCTTTAACCTGACCTCTTATAACATCTATACCTCTTTCATCTGAGTTGTGTAAAAGAACCGGGACACTACCAGCAAAAAACATCTCATTACCTGGAACACTAACATCATAAACGAACCCATCATAGTCTATAATTTCCAATTTCTTGACTTTCAGTACATGTATATCTGAAGAAACGAGTTTTTCCAAAAATTCTACAGTGAACCTTTCTTTTTCATCTAAATTTTCCCTATCAACCATCTCTAAAATCTCTCTTAGAATGTTTTTCGAAACCCTTCTCTTCTTTTCATAAAGTTGATGTCTCAATTTATATCTCCAGTTTCCTTTTATTTTCCTTTCAACATCCGTCAAAAGCTTTACTACAATTTCAGCTGGCAACAATTCGCTTTTCTTCCATTTCATAGCTCCTTTCCATATCAGTCTTACCTCTCTCTTGAAAATGGATGACTCAATGCCAGAAGTCCTAGCTAACCAAACAACATCAGTTAACAATTCCTTTGAGGCAGAAGATATTCTAACAACTTTATTCCATTCTCCACAGCCATCTCCATCAGCCAAACCTTTTAGGTAGTTTATTCTTTCTTTGATTGAAGAATGAAAAACAAACGATGGTACTCTCTTGTTATCTGCAATAAAAGGTTTACCGTCATAAAAGTTTTCTTTCATAAATTTTGCTAAATTAGTGTTTAAAAGTCTAAGGTGAATTGCCGATAGTTTTTTTCTATTAAAACCAGAACCAACGAATCTTTCATAAACATTTATTCCTAAATCATTCGCAAAATTTTTGATTTCATTTATAAGATTCGTTTCATGAGCACCAAAGGTATATACTACTTGACCTGAAGTGTTTCCTTTTAATCCTACACAACCTTCTGCAGTAAACAATCCAAAAGCATAGAAAAGGTTGTCTGCTTTAAAAGTAGTTATGGTTGTTGGCAGATTTGCTTCAAGACTAGAGACAAAACTTATAATGTAATCTCCTTCTTTTAACTCACTTGCAGATTTTGGCTTTAAGCCATTTTTGTCTAACACCATCACGGAATGGTTTCCAGTAAGTTTTAGTTCGCCTCCCCCTTCAAATCTAATTTTTAATATCTTTTTGACTTTGTGTCTTATTATTTTTGAAACTTTTTCCCATTTTACCTTTAGATTATTATCCACCGTGAGAACCTCTAAATTGTTAACATCTTTGTAAACTTCGTTTTCCTTAAAATAGATACTATCAAGCTCCTCAAAATTTGTCCTTTTTATTTTTCCGTTAATTTTTACTAAGATAGGTGTATCTTTTGAAACTGATGCATTGAGCTGTAATACATTTTGCCTCCATTGTTCGCCATATAATTCTCTAGCTAAAACTAATGCTAGAGTTGTTTTTCCTGTACCTGGTGGTCCAGCGAAAAGCATGTGTGGTATATTTTTGCTTTTAGCAAAAGTCTTTACCCTTTCAACAACGCTCTCCTGATTAATTATTTCGTCAAATGATTTTGGTCTATATTTTTCCGCCCAAACTTCAAACTCTTTTGCCATAATTCTTTATTTCTTTTTCCTAATTAAAAACTTTAAACCAATGCCGCAGTTCCTCCGGAGTGCCATGATACTCTTGGCCTTATAGCAACTGTAAAAACTTTCTCTAAGTTATCATCTAAAATTAAAGCTGCACCAGGCCATCTTGGTAGAGAATTTAAGTAAGCCTCTAATTCTTCCTGCATGTAAGTTTGCATGACAGCATGTAGCGCTTGAACGTCATCTCTTGATGTAAGTCTAAAGGAAATTACAATATCTGTTTGACTTAAAATCTCCTGATGTATTTTATTAGGCATTTGTGTTATAACTACTAAGCCTACTCCAGGTTCTCTACCTTGTTTTGCAATTATTTTTATTGGTTCGCTACTAGCAACTTCTTTATCGCTTGGTATAAAATTGTGAGCTTCTTCTAAAATCAACCAAACTATTGGAAATGTAAATTTTGGTTTTTCTCCAGTTATTTTAAATTTCTCTTCTTCTTTTCTTGCTAAAACTCTTAATCTATAAATTTCTCTTGCTATTAATGCTACTAACAAATTTCTCAATTCTTCTGATCTCATTCTGGAAACGTCTATAACAGTTATCTTTCCTGGCTCGGCTATTTCTTCTATTTTCGTTCCTTCCTTCACAATAAGTTTCCACTCGTTAGCGACAGATAACAAACTTACCAAAGCGTCTCTAACTTCTTTTTTCGTTTCTTCATCTTTTCTAATTTCTTCAATCAAATCAGTCAAATCAAATTTCTCTTTTTCTCTTTGAAGTTTTGCAAAATTCTTTTCAAGAGCAACTCCTTCTTCACTTAGCCTATCCAACTTGAAAGCCAATAATATTTCTTCTGGAGTTAATTCACTTAAACTCAAAGCAATAGTCCCATCAACAGGAACTCCAGCTTTCTTATAGCTTTCTAGCTGCCCAATAGGAACTAAAACTTTGAGATTTGTTAAACCTTTTGGCTCCAATTGCCATTCCTTCAATAAATTCTTTTGTTGTTCATTAGGATATTTCATACTCCAGTAAATTCCAACAGGATCGACAACGATAAATGATATTTTGTTTCTATATTCATCTTGCAAAAAAGAAAATTCTTCCAATATTACCCCCGCGGAAAAACTTTTTCCACTACCTCTTTTTCCACAAATTAAAATAACGTGAATTTTCAAGAAATCTAGATAAACTTTTGTTGTTAGATGAGCATCTTCTCCTTTTCCAACAATGTGCTTACCAATATAACCAGCACCTAAATTTCCAAACTTCTCCAAATCTTTTCTTTCTCTCCCAACAACAGTTGGATAAGCTTTAACAATATCTTCATAAAATTCTTCCATAAAAATTATTCTCTGATAAATTATTATTGATGGGGCCGTAGTCTAGCTTGGTCTAGGACGCCACCTTGGGGAATTAAACAAAATGGTGGTAGCCCGAGTTCAAATCTCGGCGGCCCCAAGATTGTTTTTTAATTATTTGAAGTATTAGTATTGATATGGAAATTGCATTCTACGAAGTAAGAGAAGATGAAAAAGAGTATTTTAAAGATAAGTTGAAGGATTTCAATTTATTATTCTTTTCAGATCCTATTAAAGAAGATAATGTTGCCTATGATGCTGATATTATATCTATTTTCATAGACTCCAAAATAAACAAGAATTTATTAGATAAACTTAAGAACGTCAAATTCATTTGCACGAGATCTACTGGTTATGATCATATAGATTTAGAAGAATGCAAAAAAAGAGGAATAGTTGTATCGAATGTTCCTAGCTATGGCATTGAAACTGTTGCTGAACACACATTTGCTCTCATTTTGGCTGCGTCTAGAAGGTTAATTGAAAGTTTTGAAAGAACGAGAAAAGGAGACTTCTCAAACAAAAATTTGACAGGGTTTGAACTGAAAGGGAAAACAATTGGAATAATAGGAGCTGGAAAAATAGGAAGAAGAGTCGCTGAAATAGCAAAAGCTTTTGGGATGAAAGTTTTAGCATATGATATTTTTCAAAACATAGATGAAGCAAAAAGAATTGGATATGAATATGTTCCGCTAGATACTTTATTGAAAGAATCAGACATAATAACAATTCATGCCAATTTAACAAAAGAAAATTATCACATGATAAACAAAGATGCCTTTGGAAAAATGAAAGATGGTGTAGTAATAGTTAACACTGCTAGGGGAGCAATAATAGATACAGAAGCTCTTATAAAATATTTGAAATTTGGAAAAGTTGCTTATGCGGCATTAGATGTTTTAGAGGCTGAACCAGAAATAAAAGAAGAAATGCAAGTATTTGAAAGAGAGCAAGATGGTGCAAAAATCAAAAAGTTGCTTTTCAATCACATTCTATTCGAAATGGAAGACAGATTAGAGAGAGTAATAATAACTCCACATAATGCTTTCAACAGCAAAGAAGCGCTTGAAGAAATAAAGAGAACAACAGTTGAAAACATAATTTCATTCATAAATGGTAGACCCATTAATGTTGTAGCATGATTATTTCATCGATTAAAATGCTATTTTTAACTGTTTAAATTATATTATGAATAGCGAATTAGTAGAGAAAATTAGAAACATAGTTATAGATGCTTGCAGGCAACTGGAAAGACTCGATGATTATAATTATCATATATCTGTTGTAGAAAATCTTGCTGTAGATCTTGGAAAAAGATTTGGTGCAGATGAAGAAATAATGAGGATTGCAGCTCTATTGCACGACATAGGAAGAATTAAATTTGGCCCGGAAAGACATGAAGAAACAGGAGCAATGGAGGCTGAGAAGATTTTGAAAGAATTGAAGTTAGAAGAAAAGACGATAGAAAAGATTATAGAGTGTATAAAAGAGCATAGACATGAAAAACCAACGATTCCTGTTTCTCTAGAAGCCAAAATCTTGAAGATCGCAGATGCATACTCACATTTCAAAAAACCTTTGGAGATAGCCTATATGGCAGTTAAAATGGGTTTCGGATTAGAGGAAAGCTTATTGTGGATGAAGAATAAACTAGAAAGAGACTTGAAGTTTTTGAAGGAGATGAGCAACGAATTAGATATAAAAGATGTTATAAAAGAATGTGAAAAGAAATATGAATGCTTCTCATGCTTATTAAGTTAATTTCTTATGAATTTCTATAGAGGGGACGTAGTCTAACTTGGCTAGGACGCGGGCCTTGGGCGCCCGGAATCTGGGTTCAAATCCCAGCGTCCCCACTTAAAAAATAATAAAGATTTTAAAAATAGGGAAAATTATAAGAAATATGGAAGAAGATTCCATAAAGAAGTCGACGACAAAAGTTGTTTTTTACATTATTCTAACAATAATTGTATTGGCTGTAGTTAAATGGGTATTTAATGATGGCGTAAAAATTATAGCTGATTTGACAAATTATAACGGGATTTATGGCCTAAAAGATTATGAGATATATGCAAACTTATTAGTAATTATTGTATTTGGTTGGATGATAATTAATTCACTGGCTTCTACATTTTACCTAATTTTTATTGGAAAGTATGGCGAATCTGCAGCAGCTGCAATAAGAAGCCTTGTAAGAATTTTAGGAATTGGTGGATTAATAGCCGGAATTGCAGGTTCAGTTGGCGGTGGAGTTGCCGGTGTTGCACTAGGTGGTTTTATAGGAATGGTAATAGGTTTTGCTACTCAACAAGTTTTAGGTCAAGCAATAGCTGGTTTGTTTATAATGATTACAAGACCATTTAAAATTAATGACGTCGTAGATGTTGCTGGTGAAAGTGAAGTTGTAGTCAAGGATATAACATCATTGTTTACTGTAGTAGAAAGAAAAGATGGATTGATAGTTTTGGTACCAAGTTCTATGATTATTGGTCAAAAAATTGTAATCAGAAATAAATCTGGTAAATAAAAAATACAATGATATTACTCGTATTTTTTAAAAACAACTTCTTTGCCATTTTCTATTAATCTGGCCTCTATTTCCACCATATCGTCTATACCAGAGGTCTTTATTTTACTTTTGAGCAACTCATCAACCTGAAATATTCCTGCAGGATTTGTCATTAATATAACTATCTTTATTGGTTTTTTATTTCCCTCTAGAATCTCTACCTTTTCTATTGCTAAAGCGGACACAGAATGTATGTCAATTTTCCCTAATTTGAATGGTATTCTTGCTCTACCTTTTTCCATATCTAAAGCGTCTGCAATTTTAACTATTCCAGCTTCAATAGTAAATGGTTCTATATCTGCTTCATGAGAAAAAATAGCATGTAAAACTTCAAACTTTATTATATCTTTTTTTTCGTCATCGTATATTCCAGAAAGAAGCTCATCTAATATCTTATCTGCAATAACTATCGAAAAGAATGGATGATACTTCCTATGAACAACATGACCAACATCATGCAACAATGAAGCTAAAGTTACAACGACTTCTGCATCATCTATTCCCATATTATAGTTCTTAACAATGCTTGGAGTTATTCCCCTTTTTACCAATATTCTAAGTATTTCTAAGGCATGATTAGCAACTATCTTCACATGAACTGGTCCATGATCATTATAACCAAGCCTATCTATTGCGTTTATATTAGAAGATTTAAGTAGAGCCAACAATCTTGTATTTTTGTTTATATTAGAAACTAGCTTAAGCAATTTTTCATTTCCATTATATGTAACCCCAAAATAATTTCCAGATTTGTTTTCCACTTTCATCACCTCTTTTAAAAGTTTATTTTAAGCCTCAAATTTAAATATTTTAGAAATTCTTAGCTACTGGAATAGTAATATATCCTTAATATGTTGTTGCTGAATAAAACATTACCCTCAGTTATTAGAGAAACTGAAACATTGTTATTTGGATACAATAAAAGTGGATTACCTGCTAAGTCTTTGGTTATGTTAATGTCAAAAGTTCTAAACATCGGCTTACCAATGAACACCATTTGGTTGTTAAACTTGATTTGGATTGATGGAAGTTGTTGAGAATCCGATACTAAGATAGAAGAAAATCCTAACGCATAGAAATTATCGATCTCCGATCTAGAAAGTGGAATTTCAAACGTATATGGATAGGACTTGTACTTCACTTTAATTTCTGCTCTGACTACATGGTATGAAGTTTTAAACAAAATTCCAAAACCCTCATTTTCTGCCTCAAGTCTAACAAAGTTAATCTCTTTTAAATAGCTAAGATTCAGAGGTATTTCCTCGAAGTATCCACCACTTTCAATCTTATTTCTATAAATAACATTGCCGTTAAGTTTGACCACAAAATATCCAGGTCCGCTTGCTTCATCTAAAATTAACTTCAATTTAGCATCTTCTATTTCAAAACTTTCTAATCCAAATGTTAGGGTAGATGTTTTCGATGAAAATAATGATTTCTCGACAACAAAGTCTGATTTGCTGTCCAATGTTTTTTCTCCACCGGTGTTTGCTATTCTAAAATCTTCTATAGAAAAAGCTCTTTGAGTTAAACTCAATAATGGAACAACATTCATTTTTACCTCAATAGCATCTTCTCCACCTTTACCTTTAATTATTATGTATCCTCTATATTCACCATAACTTGATGGAGATTTGAGTACTACCTTTACATCTCTTTCTCCGAGCACATTAAAGTTGTTTTCTGGAAACATTACGAATTGGGATATTGAATCATTTGCTAATAGACTTACAGATGTGAGATTTCCCTTAATCTTAAATGTTATACTTTTTTGAGAATTGGGAAGCATTTTTACGTAAATAGATTTTGGTTCTACTGACGGAGGTAATTCCTCTGGAGTTGTCCAAAAAACAAGCATAATTCCTATGAAGACTAATGCACCTAATAAAACGAAGGCAAACTCATCTATTATTCTTTGCTTTGTCTGAGACTTCATAAATTATGTTGAAAATAAGAAATAAAAATGAAATTAGCCATTAATCTTCTTCAATCTAGTTATATAACCAGCAACAATGTTTCTAAGTTTTTTAGAAGGGATGTCTACATATTTTTTAACAATTTCCTTATTTTTCTCAAAATCTGTAGTAAATTCATCCTTATGTTCTCTATAGAGCTTCTCTCCAATGTTCTTTATCATTGTTGTTTTTATTCTTCCCATTATATCACCTATGGTTTCAATCTTTTTATTTCATAATACGTTACATCATTTTCTTTATCTACTACAGCCCAAACAAAAGTAGCTCTTATGTTATGAGCTAATCTCACTGCTCTTGACATTTCTGGTAAAGAGAATGCTGCTTCTTCTGGAACAGCATGAACAATAAACTTAGTATGCTCAAAAGGTGCCTTAGGCCCTCTTTTTATCTTTACCCCTTTCTCATAAACTCTGAAATGAGCACCAAACTTATAGCCAGTTTTAACTAAATATCCTTTATTTCTTAAATCTGAGTAGACGACATACTGAGCATGGAACTGATTTAATCTACTTTCTCCTATTTTCATCATCTCTCTCAAATCTAGCATTCTTTTTTTATTGTTTTCCGTTACATAAATTTTTAACTTTCCTTTTTCTAGCAAATAAGTAGCTTCTATTAAATCTAACTCCAATCTTTCTGGAGCTTCTAACGGCATTGGTTTTCCATAGCCATATTCATAGTATAAATTAGCCGCTTCCTTATCCCATATTATGACTCTTTCTTCTATCAATTCCCCCTCCAAAGCTTCCATAATAATATTTAGATCTTGCTTGTTATAGATTTTAACATACTGCCCCTGCCGGGATTCGAACCCGGGCCACCGGCTTTTCACTAATAACCGCAAGCCGGGGTTCTATCCAAGCTAAACTACAGGGGCTACATAAAATTATTTAAAAGATGAAACGAATAAAGAAAGATGAGATGTACGAGCTGCAATGTTGAAATAAAAGCAAAAGAAAACTTCGTTATTTTCAAATGCCCAAATTGTGGAAAAACAACAATAGTTAGATGCTCTTCTTGTAAAGCTTCTGGAAGAAAATACACTTGCAGTGAATGCGGATTTGTAGGTCCATAAAGCTTTTAATAGTAAGTTAACAATATTTCTACAATGGCCCAAGTAATAGTACTCTTAAGAGTAATGCCGGAAGATGTTAATGTCGATATTCAGAGTTTAAAAAAGGAAATTCTGTCTAAAATTAAAGCAAATGTTCAAGAAGTTCCGATTGCTTTTGGATTGGTTGCTTTACATGTTACAACAATAGTTGAAGATAAGGAAGGGGAAATTGAGAAAATAGAGAAAGCGCTGAAAGAAATTAAAGGTGTTGGGGAAATTGAGGTTTTAGAAGTTGCTAGAACTTTATAAAAGCTTTATATTCTTTCTATCGAAGTTATTAGAAGGGAGAAGCTTCCCTACCATAGAAAGATTCTCTTTCTATGGTTATTAGCTCGATGAGAAGAGAGCTCTGAACTAAAGGAGGTTAAGGTTTAGATGCCGTTTGAAAGAAGAGGTTTCGGAAGAAGATTTGGAGGAAATAATGCCCCAAAGCCTGTTAAAGTTGGAGAAGAATATGATGTTGAAATAACTGAGACTGGAAGTAAAGGAGACGGAATTGCTAGAATAAAGAATTTCGTAGTCTTTGTTCCAGGAAGCAAGAAAGGAGACAAGAAACACATAAAAATAAAGGAAGTTAGAAACAAGTTTGCCGTTGGAGAAATTACTGAATCTTCCGAAACTCCTGTAAAAGGTGAAGGAAGCGCTTAGAATCATTTAACATAAAAACATTATTGAAATAAACAAAGATTTCTTTCGACTTTAATTTTTTTATTTTTTCTATCATTTCTCTCATTTCTTCATCGCTATATTGATGATAATAGTTTATTTTTCCATTTTTGTAAGAACCATGAAGTCTAAAGTATGAAATTTCTCTCGTGATGGTAGGCTGTCTTTGATTCAAATCACAAACATCTATAACATCAAATTTCTTGCAGAACTTTTTTATATCGGTTTGGCTCCAGCCTCTCAACTCGACACCAACTTCAAAATTTTTCCTCTCAATATTTCTAAAGAATTTCTCTGCGTTTTCCCAGTTTTCATTATTACTCTTAAAACTTTCTGGAAGTTGAATAACAATAACTTTTGTTTTCAAGATTTCAGCATATTCTACCATCTTTCTCCAAAATTCAAAAACTTCTTTAGTTGGCTTTAAATAACCAACTTTCTCCTTAAATTTTGAGACTTCAATGTTAGATCTTTTCCAAGTTCTAGATGTATAAGGATGTGTAATTCCTTGAAATGCTTTGAAATTAAAAATAAAATCTTCTTTAGCCATTTTTCTCCATTTCTGCAAAAGCTTTACATCCAATATTTTATAAAAAGTTTGTTGAATTTCAACTGTATCAAAATCTGAGAAATATTTTTTCATAGATTCAGAAAAACCGCAAGTGCCAACATGTATCATAAATTAATTTTTCTTAATCCAATAAAGTTAATGATGCTCAAGAGCTCATTAATTTCACAAGCATTTGAAATTATTTTAATCTCATTAATTTCGCTAATACTCTCTATTTTGATTCTTGGATATGGGGTAAACCCACTTAAAGTTTCCATTGGCTCTATATTTTGGTATGCTCTTCTTGCAATAGGACTTATAATCCTTGACGAAATTGTGCTGCGTAAGCTATATACCTATGAGATAGATGATGCCGGAATAAAAGAGATTTTTATTCTTTTTTCAAAAAGAGAGACTTTTATTCCTTATCACAACATAATAAAAATTGATCTACAAAAGTCGTTCTTTGGCAGAATGTTGAATTATGGAGATATTGAAATATTGAGTTCATCAGCAGCTAAAATAGTGCTAAGGGGAATAAAAAATCCTGAGAATGTTTATCAACAAATAAAAGAAATGTTTGAAAAACATAAAAAAGAAAAAGAAGAAAATGAGTGAGAAAAAAAGAGTTTATATAGAAACGTATGGATGTAGTGCAAATAAATCTGATTCAGAAATAATGATGGGTTTATTGACACAAAATGGATACTCTATAGCAGATAGTATTGATTTGGCTGATATTGCTATTATAAATACGTGCATTGTTAAAACACCTACTGCAAAAAGAATGGAGAGGAGAATAAAAGAAATTTACAACTCTGGTAAACCGTTGATTGTTGCTGGATGTATGGCAAAAGCCGAGCCCGAAAGAATAGAGAAATTGGCACCGAAAGCAAGTATAATAACTCCTGATGCTATCGACAAAATTGTTGATGTTGTTAAAAAAACATTAGATGGAGAAAAAGTTGTTGTTGATAGTGAAAAGAAAGAAAAAGTGCTATTACCAAGAATTCCGTTTAACAAGATTATATCTATCGTACAAATATCTTCTGGTTGTTTATCTGCATGTACTTTTTGTGAAACGAGAATAGCAAAAGGTATACTGAAAAGCTACAGGCCTTCATCTATCATAGAAAGGATAAAAGAGGATGTAAAAAATGGTTTTAAAGAATTTTGGATTACTTCACAAGACAATGGATGCTATGGTTTTGATATTGGAACTAATTTAGCAGAACTGCTAAATGCCATTGTAAAAATAGAAGGAAACTTCTTTGTAAGAGTTGGGATGATGAATCCTGTATATCTCACCAGAAGAAAAGATTTGCTAGAAAACTTAATTCAAGTTTTCAAGAATGAAAAAATCTTCAAGTTTATTCATTTGCCAATCCAGTCCGGAAGTAATAAAGTTCTAAAAGATATGAATAGAGGTCATACTGTAGAGGAATTTTTGGAAGTTGTTGATGTTTTCAGGAAAGAAATACCAGAAATTGCTATAGAGACTGACATAATTGTTGGATATCCTACAGAAACGGAAGAAGATTTTGAAAAAACGTTAGATCTTCTTAAAACCCTTAATCCTGATGTAGTTAATATATCCAGGTTTTTCCCTAGACCAAAAACTTCTGCTGAAAAATTAAAGCAATTACCAATGAAAATTGTAAACGATAGAAGCAGAAAAATTCACGAGCTTGTAAGAGAAATTTCATTAGAAAAAAACAAAAAATACCTACAAAAAATTGTTGACATTTTTGTAGATGAAATTGGAAGAGGAAAAAGCTATATTGGTAGAACAATGAATTATAGACCCGTGGTTATTGAAAGCGAGAATGATATATTAGGGAAAGTTATAAACGTAGAAATTACTGATGTAAAGTCCAATTTTTTGATTGGAAAGATTAAAATTTAAACATAAGCTGGTTAATACTTTTAATGGAAAAAATTGAAAAAATAACACAAATTGCAAAAAAGAGAGGATTTGTGTTTCCTAGTAGCGAAATTTATGGAGGTTTAAGTGGAACATATGATTTTGGACCAATTGGCTTTCTTTTAAAGAAAAAAATTATAGATTTTTGGAGAGAATTTTTCATAAAAAGTGAAGATAACATATTCGAAATTGAAACAAGCCTAATAATGCCAGAAAAAGTTTTTGAAGCATCTGGTCACTTAAAAGGTTTCATAGACCCAATAACAAAGTGTAAAAAGTGTAAAAATGTTTTTAGAGCGGATCATTTGATTGAAGATAGCACAAAAATGTTTGTAGAAGGAATGAGCCCAGAAGAATTGACAAAAATAATAAGAGAGAAAAACATAAGATGTCCAAAATGTGGCGGAGAATTAGAGGACGTAAAGGTCTTCAATTTGATGTTTCAGATGAGTGTCGGTGCTCTTGGAGATACAAAAGGCTATTTGAGACCTGAAACAGCTCAAGGTATATTTGTTAACTTTAAAAATGTTTTAGTTTCAACTAGAGCTAAATTGCCTTTTGGAATTGCACAAATTGGAAAATCTTTTAGAAACGAAATTTCTCCTCGACAATGGTTAATTAGATTAAGAGAATTTACACAAGCTGAAATAGAGTTTTTCATAAATCCAGAAGAAAAAACATTTGAAAAGCTCAAAGATTATGAAAATGTTAAAATAAGAATTTTGAGTAGAGAAGCGCAAAAAGAGGGAAAGCCTGAAGAAGAGATGAGTGTTAGAGAAGCTTTAGAAAAAGGAATAATTCCATCAGAATACATGGCATATTTCATAGCAAAAGAACAATTGTTTTACGAATCATTAGGAATTCCAAAGGAAGCAATAAGATTTAGACATATGTTACAAGAAGAAACTCCTCATTATAGCAAGGGAAATGTTGACATGGAAATCTTGTTTGATTTTGGATGGAAAGAAGTTGTTGGCAATGCTTATAGAAGTGATTATGATTTAAAGAAGCATGTAGAATATTCAAAAGAAGATCTATCATATGTTTTTGAAGATGGAAAAAAAATTATCCCACATGTAATAGAACCATCTTTTGGAATTGAAAGAACTATATATGCAGTTTTGTTATACTCTTTTATTGAAGACAAAGAAAGAGGTTGGGATTGGTTTAAATTTGTTCCAAAGATAGCACCAATAAGCGTTGCAGTATTTCCACTTTTAAACAAAGAAGAAATGATTAACAAATCTTTAGAAATCTTCAAAAATTTGAGAAAAGAATTTGATGTAATATTTGATAAAAGTGGGTCAATAGGAAAAAGATATGCGAGAGCGGATGAAATTGGAATCCCATATTGCATTACTGTAGATTATCAAACGCTAGAAGACGAAAGTGTAACAATAAGAGATAGAAATACTACTAAGCAAGAAAGAGTGAAAATAGAAGAGCTGTCAACCAAGCTGAAAAATCTTTTGAATCTCTGATAATATTGCATTGTAGGTTTCGTTCCAGTTTTCTCTTTCTAACCAATGAACTTTGCCAAAAATTTTATATTCATCTAAATAATTTCTGTGGACAACTGCTAATACTGGTTTTGCTCCGTTCATAATTTTCTTGATCACTTCTTCAAACTTTTTGCTAAAAAGCTCCATTTTCCCAATCTCATCAATGACTATAATATCGCTTTCTTTTTCTGCATTTTCCAAAGCTGGTATAGAAATACTCTCAAATAAACTGATATCAACAAAATATTTGCCAACTCTATAATTACTTTTTAGGTTAATACCAGCAAAAACGACTTCCTTAAGTGTCATTAAATCTACTAATTTAAATCCTACTCTTATATTATTTTTTCTTATTTCTGGTGTAACAATTCCACCTACTTTCACACTATTCACTCTAAGAAAATCGACTATTTTGGCGATTAATGTCGACTTTCCTGACGCAGGTGGTCCGCTTAAAAGAATATTCATAAGTTTATTTAATTTAAACACGATATTAATGATAATGAGTATAGAAAAATTGATTGAGGCGGCAAAAAAAATTAAGGATGAAAAACTGAGGGAGAAAACTGTAGAGATACTTAGAGATATTAAACTAACGCATCCGGAATTCCAAAAATATGAAAGAGAGAATCCAGAAGAAGTAAAAACACCATTTGCCGTAAACGATGTAATTGTAATTAGAGACTTGATTAACCATACCCTAGGTGTTGTAGAAGCTTGTATGAAGATTGCTGACGTAATAGAAAAAAACTATGGTTTTAAAGTCAACAAAGACATTCTGATAGCTGGGGCATTACTACACGATATAATGAAAGTTTATGAGTTTAAGGATGGTAAACCAACAGGAGTTTTATTAGATCATTCAGCTCTAGCATTAGCCGAATTGTATAAAAGAGATTTTCCAGAAGAAGTATTACATCTTGTTATATCTCATGCCGCACCTTCAACAAACCCCCCAAAAACATTAGAGGCTCTTATATTGCACTATGTTGACACAATGTTAGCTCTAGTTGAATTTGGAATATATTCGAAAATGTTTGAAAGAGAGGAGAAGTGAATGAAGGAATTTATAAAACCTGCTATAGATTTTTTCAAAAAAGTAAATGGAGAGACAGCAATAGTATTTGGCCATGATTGTGATAGCATTGCATCGGCATCTATAATTTACAAATTGTCTGAAAACCTTGGTCTAAAACCAAGATTAGTTGTATCTCTTCACAATTTTGAAATAGATGAAAAGACTGAGAAGAAATTGCAAAAATTCAAAAATATTGTTATTGTTGATATTGGAGATACTCCAGAGGAAATAATAAACAAATTATCTGAATCTAGAAATATTTTGTTGATAGATCATCACTTACCAAAAAATTATAGATGTACTTATGTTAATCCAAGAATTTACAACAAAAATGTTTACATGCCAGCTAGCTATATAACTTGGTTAATTTATAGGGAATTTCTAAAGGATGATGATATTTTATGGATAGCTGCTTTTGGTACTCTTGGCGACTTTGGAGCAAAAAACAACAAAGACTTGTTTAAGCTTTTGAAAAAGAAGCATCCAGAATTAATTGGAGATTGTAAAATAGAAGATAGAGAACTTTTTGAAAAAAGTTTAATAGGTAAGATTGCAAAGATGGTAGATTCTTGTAGAATATTTGAAGGAATAGAAGGAGTAAAATATGTAACTAATCTTATAGCAAGATCGAAAAGTTATGAAGAGCTATTGAAAGATAAGAAAATAAACCAAATATATCAAAAGCTTGAAAGAGCATTTAAAAATGAACTGAAAAGGCTTGAAAAAAGAAAAATTGAGATTGGTGAATATCTAGTATACGAAATAAAAAGCAAGCTTAATTTAAAGTCATCACTTGCAAGCTACTTGCCAAAGATATTTCCAAACAAAATAATTTTTGTTGCCCAGAAATCGAAAGAAGGATATTATGAGGTTAGCGTTCGAAGAGGAATAAATAGAAAAGTAAATTTGGCTAAGCTTGTTGAGGAAATAAGCATAAACATTAAAGCCAAAGGTGGAGGACACCCAACAGCGGCTGGAATGAGAGTTGATGATTTAAAAGAACTTATAGAATTTTTAAAAAATAAAAAAAGAAAAAGTCGCTTACTTCGCTAGAACAATATCTATTGTTGAAACATTTACTTTTCCTTTTCCTTCTACTTCTCTTTCCTCAGTTCCTATGTCTATTTTCTTGATTTTAACATCTGGCATAAACCTTCTTTGAACTACTTGTGCTACATCTACTGCTCTTGAGATGCTTCTTCCTCTTGCTTTGACGTGCACTTCTTTTTGTCCATTTGTGAACTGAGTTATTACTGCCAAAACATAGCTCATCGTTGGCTTTTTACCTATGAATACAACGTTATCAGCTTGTTGTTCTTTTGTTTCTTCTGGCATTTACAACACCTCCCTAATTCAAAGATTTCTTATCAATCTATATATTTGTTAGAAGAGTTAAATCTTTTTGCTAATTAACTATATCTATTAACTAGCTTTTCTTAGTTGGTCTATAGCTTCGGAGATGAGTTTTCTAACTTCATCGGGATCATTAGACAAAAGTGCTGCACTAAGAATTCTATGCGCTCGAGAATCAATTGCCTTAATTTTATCCAAATTATCGCTTATTGCTTTTTTCATAACATCCACAGTTCCTTGTTTTGCTGCTTCTAGATCCTTAATTATATTCTGGGCTTCTTTTTTACTTTGTAAAGCAAGTTTTCTATATTCTTCATATTCTTTTCTAGATACTATGAGACCTCTAAAGAAAACTCCAATTACAAACGTTGCAACAAAAATGACGACACTCCAAGCTCCCATAAAGCTGAATAATACCCAAACTAATTTCACAAACCAACCAAATGGAATTGTCAAAAACGTAACAATGAAGGCTAAAATTCTGTTCACCGAAGATGGAACATTAGTAAATATTCCCAAGCTCTGTAAAAACGCCCAAACTAGTGTATATATAGCAGCAAAAGGTAGTATAAACAAGTAGATTATAGCTGGCACATACATCCATTCTTCTGGCAAACCAAGCATCATAAAGACTTGAGCTGCATATGATGGCAATGGAACTATCTTAAAATTCGCTGGAACTTCTAAATACTGAGGATATGGTACAAACATAGGAATAACAAATAGAAGTATTACTA
>OFEJ01000039.1_pt1 | contig 40341 bp, 47 predicted proteins | sample 1521051 | NCBI WGS metagenome assembly OFEJ01 (sample SAMN06268701, study PRJEB24108) | sediment metagenome | isolation source: Joseph's Coat, Yellowstone National Park, Wyoming, USA | place: USA:Joseph's Coat, Yellowstone National Park, Wyoming, USA | reverse complement strand
AAGTGCTCTTGCAAACCAAGTCTTTCCTGTACCAGGAGGTCCAAATAGCAGTATGCCTCTCGGTGGTCTAAGACCTAAATGCCTTGCTTTTTCGGGATTCTTTAAAACTTTAACAACATTATTCATAATGAACTTCTTTAAGGTATCATAGCCACCAACAGCTTCAAAACCATGCTCTGGCTGCTCAATGTCGAGAAGACCTGATTTGCGGATAATATCATACTTAAACTCAATCATCGCAGCCATGTCAAACCTGTTATATCTAAATATAGACTCTAAAGCAACAGACTCCGTTTCATGCAGCGATAACCCTTTCAGCACTTCCGCATAGACGTGAACATCATCAGAGCCTATGCCTAGCTGTTTAACAATGTCTTTAAGAATTTCGAGACGCTCCTTATGGGTTGATGGCGGAATACTGATAACAATTGAGTGCTTAATTGTATCTTCATCTAGAAGCTGCTCGGGGTACTCGGTGAACAAAACAATGAAGTGGTACTTAACATAGTACCTGTCATCAAAGATAGCGTTCCTAAGGAATTTAACAAGCATGTAGTGCTCTGATTCTGAAACAGATCTATAGTTAAACAAGCCCCAGAAAATTGCAATTACCCTTTCTTTTGTCTCCATCGCAGCATCTAGGAATGCTAGAGCTTGGTTCAAGTCTCTAATCTTAGGCTGTGGCGGTAAAGAAGAGGTTTGAAGAAATTGCATAAACCTTTCTAATGATGCTGCTGCATCTGAAACTGGTGTGTACACTATCTCGTCTTTCTCATTAACCTTAACCTCAAACAACCCACTCCAAACTTTGTAAAGGTAAATGGAGAACGGCTTATTAGCAGCTGCATACACATTATAAATATACTTTATGAATTGCGGCAACCTCTTCGGGTCACTTGTCCTTAGAATAGCAACTGTAGAGAACTGCGCTCTTCTCTTAAGCCACGCCAATTTAAAGTAATCAATTCCAGTCTGTTTTTCGGAATCTGTTTCAATCCCATTAATTTTCGTAGATGAAGCTTTAGACATACGAGTTTTCACCAATATGTAGTAGGTGCTACAGAGTTTAAAAATCTGTATGAGAATCAAAAACATAGAAGAAATGGAAAAAGGAAAAAGAAGTTGTGGTTTAGCCGCATGGAGCTTGATAAACGATTCTAACGTTTAAACCGAGCTTCCTTAGCTCACTAACAAGTTTTTCGATAACTTCTTTATCTGCTACTACATGTATCGTGTTGTTCTTGATTATAATATTGGCGTTAGCCATAGTTAGCAACCCTCTGCCCTTGCTTCGCCTCTTGCTTAAGCTGAATAAACTCTATACTCATGTTTACCCCCACAGCTTTGAGGGCATTGATAATTTTCTCTAAGTCCTTGAGACACTGATCACCGATATAGTTAATGCCCTCGATAAAGACCTTGCCATCTCTAGTAATAACTATTCTTGTGGTTGGCATGCTACCACCCCAGATCAATCACGATGTTTCCTTGAACTTCGTTTATGTTCCGAACATTGAATCCAAGCATTTGTGTAGCTTTGAGAACTGCCAGAGCTGTATAGTACTGCACTAGTTTGTTTCTAAACTCAGTAACACTCATTGGTGCTCCATGATCGTCCACAACAACATAGAGCTTACCATCCTTAATAGTAACACCATACCCATTGCCATATGGTAGCTTAAGCGGTATTGCGAAGAGGCACCGCTCTTTCTGTCTATAGCCAGTCACTATAAAGTCATCAACAACAATCGAGCCAAGCTCTTTTGCTATCATTTCAAGAGCCTGTTTAAGAAGTTGTAGGTCAGGATTGTTTATCTCGATTTTAGCAACTGTCCAATGACTCATTACGTAACACCTTTAGAAATTCAATAAAGCCCTAAGCCTACCTGAGCTTACCTCTAACGCTATTTCTTTGAGCTTCTCCTCTGTCAGCATCTCCTTAAGCTTCTCAAGCTCCGGTACACTAACCCCGAATTCCTTAGCTCTATTCTCAAGCTCCTCAACCTCAGAACGCAGTTTCGGTAGCATTTCCTTTGTGATCTCGGTCTTTGCTAGCTGCTCTATTCTGGCTAGTAATTTCTTAGCTTCACTAAGAATCTTCTCCTTAACGCCTTTCGCAATCTCTTCCTTTAACTTGTTAATTTCATCCTCTACCCTCTGCTTTGCCTTTTCGTCTACGTATTCCTGTAGCAGGGAGAAGTCTACTGAGAATGGAATTAATCTAACGTAGAACCTGTTAGCTATATGAATGCTGTCGACAATTTCTCTCCACTTCTCTTCAGAAATGCCGTGTTGCTGTAGATACTCTTTCACAAGCTTTACATACTCGTAGTCTACAAGAGCCCTCTTGTTCTCCGCCAGCTCTGGAGGAACCTCGCCACTGACCAAGAACTTCTTAAGCCACTGCTCAAAGGTTTCATACCTCTTCCTGAGGAAATCAACTTCCCGCAAGAAGTGCGGTGCTACATCTGTTGGTATAATGTATCCAAAACCTACATCAGCTGCATACTTGTGCAAGATCTCGTAATAGTCTCTACTAAGGACACCAAGCCTATTGTAGAAGTAGCCATTAACAATTTTTATCAGCTTCTGACCAATCTTAGTCTCCTTAAAGATCTCTGAAAGCCTTGCAGTTAGTAGTGACTTACTTGGAAGGTTATGCACAACCATAAATCCCTTCACCAAGACCCTCTCTTTCTCGATCTGTACTACCTTAGCAGCTTTGCTCTCCATTGGCTGCAACACAACAGCAGTTGTTGTAGCAGGTACTACAGGTTGCATTTGTGTTTGTGGAGCAACAGCTAAGTGAACTTTAAGCTTCACATAGTAGTGATATAATGCTAAGAGAACGTTTTTAGAATCAACAAACTTTGAAATCTCTAAACCACGATTGAGAATCTCCGCCTCAGCATTTTTGAGATCATCGCTTGTAGGTTCTGGCAATGGCTCTAAGTTTTCAATTACGAGTTTCAGCTGTTTCTTATCAGAGGATTCTCCATGATCCTGAAGCTCCACTTCTGCTCTAGCACCTTCACGCACTAGGAAAGCTGCGTAGTAGAAGTGATAAACATGTTTTCTAGATCCTGTTAAAGCTCTGAAAATCACTATAGAGCCTACTGGAACTACGCTCTTATCTCCTCTCCACTCCCTTACATTCAGAAAGAATTTGCTACCCCAAGGCACTACTCTAAGCCCTGTAAGAACAGTGTGATTAAAAGATGCTCTAGATGTAGCAGTTTTCTCAATTTCAGACCAATTTGGAGAACCAATCTTTATTACAATCTTTTTGTTTTGCGAAACATCAATGTTTATTTCTTGCAAATGTGGAGGTAGCTGCACTTGTTGTGAATTAGGTGAATTAGGATTTGAACTCAAGTTTTTCACCACTCTGTGGTAGGTGCTACTAGGCTTAAAAACTTTTATGAGAATTAGAAACGTAAAACTAGTTGAATGTCGATGTTCGTGGCGTGCTCTTTGGTTTTTGTTCTTGGGTTCGCACATAAGCAAGAAAGAAACAGTACGATAGATCCAGAGAACTGAAGCTGCATAGCCTTGCGTAAGCAAGAAAAAATCTACTATGGTGGGCATTGTCTAAGCATCTTTCTTGCTTCCTCTGCCTCTTCCCTCACGTCTAGGTCCAGCATCCTCACCTTGTACCCCTGCCTCTCGTAGAACGGCACCAGCCTCTCCGCAAAGACTCTGTAGGGGGTTGTGTATATCAAAACAACTTCTCTATCCCTATCAACTAGGAACACCCTCTTCACAGCTCCATGAACACAGAACACAACTTTCTTCACAGTGTAGCACCACTACTATCTCTAGCTACTAAAACCTTTATTTGCTTGCATGCCTACTCACTCTCTCGGTGAAAGGCGTGAGCAAGTTTATCAGAATCGACCTAGGTGAGCTAGACAAAGAGCTTGGCTCGGCACCTCCCGGAGACCTGCTAGAGAAAATACTTGAATACTACAATGCAAAAGCAGATGCAATTCTAGAGTTTGGCACTACAACCCCTGGTGTACACGGCTATGCAAAGATAAGAAACAGAGAGTTCCTAGACATAGTGAAAAAGTTTTGCAACACCGAGAAGTTTACGGAGAACTGGTACGCATTAACAAACTGTAGAGTAAAGAACGTGAAGCAAGCACTCATAGACGAAGCACAAAAAAGATACAAAACAATCGTAGAACTAGATGGACTAACACTAGAAGCACTAGCATTCATAAAATAAAGTAAAAAACAAAAAGAAATTATTTTTCAACACATGTTAATTTTGATTCACAGTGTTTTGAGAATGAAAAAGTTGTTCTACATTTAGGGCAACTCACAAAGAGCTTTGGCTGCAAATCAATGGGAGAGTATAGCCACTCATATCCACAGTGAGGGCATTTGCATTTGTATCCACATTTCTTAGCATCAATCATACCTCACCCTCTGCTGCTGTTGCTGGGGTTGCTGTTGAGCTGCTTGTTCTAGTAATTGTACTTGCCTTCTCTTCAACTCCAAATATTCTTGATACATTCTTGTCTGAAGCTCCAGAATTTGCGTTAATCTCTGTATTATTGTGTTAAAGTCTGCTCTAATAGCTTCAGCTACTCTGGACTCATTCACTAAATGAACAGTTCTAGGTGTTAGCAACTCCAATTCATTGAAGATCCTCTCCGCCAATTGCCTAGCATCATTGATATCCATAGCCCTAATACTAAATGCATCGTCATGACCTACCGTCGTCCTCCCTAGTACTGGAACTAGCTGCGGTCTTGGCGAAGGTCTCTGAGATAACCAGTACTTAATCACTTGCACCACAGGCACCATTGTGTTTGTTTGCCTATCAAGAGCCTGTGATATTGCAACAACATAATCAGCGTTATGGTATATCATCGCGATCTGCTCCATAACTTTCCAGCTCCACCCAGATATTTGCTGCGTTGGTAACTGTGTTAAATCTATTAACACCGTGTTAAGCCCACGCCTAACGACCGCAACATACCTTGTCAAAGACTCTGGTGGGTACTCAACAGCAACACCTCTAAGATAATCAATAGGGTTAGGGGAATTCACTAAATTCCTTAGAGTTGTTTCGGCATCCTGTCTAACAAGAACATCAAGGCGATTGGCTAGTGGCAGTAACTCTCTCTCAACCTCTTCTCTAGATATTCTTGAGAGTATTGTACTGTCCCTATCTGCTACCACCCCCACATATGCAAGCATTCTATTAGCATCGTTACTAAGAGCCTCTGCCATCTCCACCCCGCTACCAAAGATGACCATTCTAGCCATTACCTGTGTCGCAAACTGGTAGTCAGTTTTGTGATGATCAAATATTGATACGCTAGTGTTAGACGCTAGTCTATTGATAGCATTGATATAGTTTCTCGGGTCTCGTAGGTTTACTGGTATGTCAATAATCTCAACATCATGTTGAACAAGCATTGGAAAGTACGTGTCTATATAATTCGGTAGTTGTTCTGGTCCAGTCACAGGATATTTACTATAGACTTTACTAGCATCAATCCCTAAGCTCCTTGCACGTGAAGTTGCTGTTGCAACACCGTGACCATCAAAATGTGTTATGATATACTTTGGCTTTGGGGTTTGAATTGAGCTCATATTTGTTCTCACCCCAGTGCTAGGATACATACATACAGAGCTTAAAAGCTTTTATGAGAAGTTGAAAAGAGAAGGAATAGAAGATGGGATTACAGTTGTGTAGTAGGTGCCAAAAAATGTTATATTCAATCATGCTATATACGATTTAACTTTCAACTAATTTTATGATTTCCTTCATCCTATTGTTTTCATCTTGCTTCTCAACAACTTCTAAACTTATTCTGACAGGCGTCATCTCATCTCCTTCCTCCTGGATCGGTATTTCATCACGTGTTATACAGTAAACATGAAGGTCAGTAATTAGAGCTCTGTCACGATCCTCATCTATAACTACTTCAATATATTTATTTTTGTCATTATCGATACATGGATATATCATTACGTATCGCATAGATGTTGGAAATGATTGGTAAATCCATCCTTCAGCTATTGGTTCACCAATTTGAAGAAACAGCTCCCTAACTACTGCTACCACAAACTCCAGACTGAAATATTCATACAGATGCAAAGCCAACAACCTTGCTATCTCTGTCCGATGTCTAATTTTCTCACAGATCTCGGTCATGCTATCACCTCTTCCTCGTAAATACCTAGAGCTGCAGCTGCTACCAATCTTGCTTGTTCTTCTGTGAGACTCTCAGGCTTCCACAACACAGTTATGTAGTGAACTCCGCGGTTTGAACGATAGTACTTGACAAGGATGACGTCTAGAGATGGATAGAACTTGAACTTCTTTGTAATGCCTCGATAGCATCTAACAGCATCGATAGCTCTTAGAACCTTCGGCTTTCCATTCCTGAAGCCAATAATATAGATTTTGCGGATGTTACACTCTCTAATGCTTTCACAGCAGGGAGCCTCAAATTCGAGAGGCTGGTGTAATTGTTGAACTTGTGATTGGTTTGGAATTTGGGTTTCAGGTTTCACGAGATTTCACCAATATGTAGTAGGTGCTACAGAGTTTAAAAACTTTTATGAGAATCTAATATGTAGATGTAATTGAATATGGTGTTATGTGTAAAGATTTTTATTCTGAGCAAGTGAGTGAGAGAGCTGGTGAGGTTTTGTGAGCTATATAAAAGATCTTGAATTAAGTATTGAGACAGAGCTTGAAAACTTCATATACGATGTTATTGAGAATAGAAGACAGTATAAAATGGATGAGTTCTTTGCTAAAGCTGCTGAAATCATTGAGGATGTTGCTAAAGGAAAACTTGGGAAAGATTTGAGATGCGATAAGAAGTATCTCGATATCCGAGGCGATGAATGGGCAAGGCTATTCGTAGAATGTGCAATTCCAGGCAAACCATGGAAACTAATCATTAGAACACCATGGAGGGTCAGCTTCAAGCCTGCCTGAAGGAACAATTGCAGACTACACAGATATTCATATCGATGATGTCGTGGTTTTTGAGAGATAAAGACAAGGAAACACTTTTCTCCACAATTTTTGAAACAATTTCTAGAATTTCTAGCTCCGCCCCAGCCCAGGGGGTCATCCGGATTCTTTAGTTTTTCTTTCTACTCCCTTATGGGAGACTTTCTTTCAATTCCATTCCATTTCCGCCCCTGGGGCGGGGGCATCATTCGGATTCATGCCCCTTGTGGGGCGTTCTGCCCGGGCTTCATCTGAGTGTATTTTCTCTGTGTTGGGGTTTATATGTTTTTGTGGTGCTTTGTTTACAATAAAGCTTTTTCTCTCTGTTTCTCTCTTTCTCTCTCGGTGTGTGTAGATGTCTTTAGAGCTTGAAGAGCTTAGAAAAGAGCTTGAGAGTAGACTTCGGGACTTTGGTAAGAAGATTGAGGGTGCTTGGGAGATGTACAGCGCTAAGGACTTTGGCTACGCTTTGCACTATCTTATTGAGGATGTTGAGGATAGGGTTAGGAAGTATACTGGCGGGAGTGTGGAGTGCTACCCGTCAATGGGTGTTGAGAGGAATAGGCTTGTGATAGCGGTTCACTGCATTGCTAGGAGGCCTGGGGTGAGAACAGTTGTAGAGGCGGAGGCAACCTACGCAGCTGCTAGAGACCTCTCAAGCATAAAGCTAGAAGATGTATACATATACACAAGCAGAGCAGAACACACGCCCTAAAAAACATTAAACATTTTTTTAGATCAAGCTTCTACACACTAATGCTACTCACATCATTAAGAATTCTGACAACCTGAAGAACGCACATAACAAGTTTGTAGAGGTCTGGCACAAGCTCCTTTATCTGCATCACAAGCTCCTCAGGCGAGACATAGCCATGCTCAATTGCTATGAGGATCTCTGCAAGCTTATCATTAACATCTAGATTAACACTATACGCCTCCTTAAGACACTGATACAAATCTTTACAACTGCTGCTTACATGCTTCATAAAGATCCCCGATAAATTCTGCTGTATTTAAAATGTTATAAGGTGCGGGGCTAATTGCCATTGTGTAGCAGCTGCTACTAAATGGGGCTACGAGCTTAAGATGCTGCTGCAAATCTTAACACACTTCTCAATGTCTATGTCTCTCCCCAGCAGGCGTCTCTCGAGCTGTGCTCTCCTGGAGCACAGCTCTCTACACATCTCCCTCCTCTTAACCCAATGCATAGAGCACACCCAAAAAAACTTAATACATAATACATAGAAGTAAAAGAGGTGATGCTATACGGATCCCATGCTCCTCATACTCCTCACATACATATTTATAGTAATAATCTACATACCAATAACCATTGTAATCGCCATAATACTTAGAAAACGAGAGAAAGCTAGACAGGCGAATCGCTGACAGCGGGCAGGGTGTGCGAGGCAATGGCCCTCCTCTCAATCTCTTTCTTCAGCAACTCCCTTACAGCTGTCCTTATGAACGCGCTTCTCGATGGATACAGACCTCTTGCAACAAGCATATCTATCGCTTCAATGATTCTCTCTGAAAACTTTATCCGAACAGTCTTAGATCTAGACAAGCACACCACCAGAGGAGAACTAACATATTTCAGTATATTAGCTTAAATGGCAGCACATATACTTGGCGAAAGAGGGTGTGAACTTGGGAGAAGTATATTCAGCAGGAGAGGGTGCAGGGCGTGCTAGCGGTTCACAGCGACCCACGCTCTACACACTGTGCCTTCCGCAACTGCTGGCGGTTACCCGCTGCCCTGCACCCTCCCCTGCATCATGTTGGCTTGCCTACGCAAGCCATGATGGGTATCAGACCCAAAGCTAGAGAGCGAGAGAACTATAAAAAGCTTTCGGAGATCCTGTGGAACTGGGAAGAAAAAATGGTTTGTTAATTGATTTTCGTTAAAAGGACGCTTCTATGTCAGTTGCTTCACAATGACTAGAACTGAGTCGTAGCTCTTAGCAATGCTCTTCTCCTTAAACGTGAAGACGTAGCTCCAATCACTATTCCCAGCAACATCCCCTGTTAGCTGGAAAGCCTCTGCAACAACATCGCCGTTAGTGTCGAGTAGCTGTACAGTAACGTTAGCACTATGAGTAGCGGTATCTGTGTTCCTTAGAGCGACCTTGACATCGACTCTGTTAAGCCCTTTGATAGTTGTTGATAGCTCTGTTACTGTGAAGTGAGGTGATGCTACAAATCTTTGCCAAAGCCCTATCCTCTCGACGCTAGTTACGATAGTTAGAGCTAGAGCAGAGCCAACAACACAGATTAGCAGTAGCAGCACTAGCCAAAGCGGTACAGACCTTGTTAAGAGCTTAGACCTCAACATAGTTCACCACATATAGCGATCAGATAGATGCAACGCTAATAAGCATTGCTTTGTAGTAGGTGCTACAAAAAGGTTATTTGCTTTCCACAAGCTCTTCAAGTGCAACACTAATTACTGCTGGTATGATTCTGAATGTGAGTTCATGTATAACACTGTTTGCAGAGCTTACTGCAGCTACACAGTTCTCTGGATCCTCATAGCAGCTCTCCATGCGTTGGAGAATAGCTTTCTTCACCAACTGCTTAAGTTTTTGGAGCGTATCAACACATTCACTTAGATCCTTCTCAAAGCTCTGCTTACAAAGATAGTGAATGTATTCTTCTCCCATACAAATCCACCTACACAGGAAACACCATATGCATATAGAAAGCTTCTGCCTTGAGCACATTGTTTAGAACCACTCTTGCTGTATGCTCCGCCTCTTTCTCGTCAAACTCGTCATTAACCCAGTTCTCGGGGTAGCATAAGCCTGTAGCCTTCGCGAAGCTCGGATTGTAGAGTATTATCCTAAGCTTCTCAAACTCTTCATCACGGATCTCGAGAAACCTCTTCAAATCCTCAGTCTTCTTGATTAGAGCTACGCCATATTCCTCAAAGACGTATACTACATCAGCAAACTGTTTTAGAGGCTCTACACAGTCCCTAACACAGCATGTCAGCACCCAACCTTCGAGAAGCTTTTGCTTAACGAAATCCACCAAGCTTGATAAGTCCATTGAGTAGCACCTGCTACACAATGTTCTATCTCTGAACATGCTTCAAAACCTTGACAGCAACATCAAGAACATCACCTTCTCTGATCTTCAACTTCTCCACATACGCTCTAGGAATTGTTATCACTAATGACTCCCCAACCCTCCAAACCTTAGCAGCAAAATTAGTTGCATTCTCTCTATCCTTGAGGTTTATACAAAACATGTCTTCGCTCATGTGCATCGCCAAAGGCTATATAGAGCTAAATAGCTTATATAGCTAATAAAGTTAAGCACCTAACACTAAAGCTGTTGTGAACCGTCAAATTCATTCTGTAGTACCTACTACAGAATGAAGCATTATATAAGCTATAAGCATACTAGTGCATAAAATCCATGATTTGGGAATCCTAATGAGCAAGACTAAAGCATCTCGAAGCACCCCAAGCCTAAGAAGAGGAATGACTTTTCAGATGAGTACATAAATAGAGATGTTGCTGTAAAGCTTTCTACATGTGATGAGCTTAGGGGGAGACTTGTTGATGCATCTAAGTACTGGTTCAAGCTATTGGTTAAAAATCCTAATGCTAAGAACGAGTCTGAATCAATAGAGGTTGTCTATATTAACAAGGCTTGGGTGGTCTATGTAAAGCCATTGGAGTGCAACAGAAGCAGTGATGAGGGCGTTTGCTGATCCATTACTTAATCTTTTTAAGTCTTTGCTCATAATTCCTGTCAATTTTCTCAACTAGTTTCTTGATCTCCTCGTTACCGCTCTGCTCTGCAATCCTTTTCATTAGCTCTATAAGTATGTATCCATGTGTAAAGAGATGCATTATTGCATACTCTGCAAAGTTCTTGGACTGCCTCCTTATGATGGGTTCAGCAATTCTCATTAGCATTGCTGATGCTGGTTCGTAGAGACAGTATCTGTAAGCCCCTTTACCGGTCTTAACAACAAGTCCGATCTCTTCCAATGCCTTTAACCCCATCCTCACACACTTAGCAGCATCCCTACACTCTTCTTTGTTGTATATCTCGCAAAGCCTATCAACAACATATTTAACCATGCTCCTAGTTACAAGCTCTTCACAAATAATGGAGATAGCTATGCACGTAAGCTTTGCACACAGTCCCTTAGCCTCAATAAGCTTTTCCAGCCTTTCCATATGTGCATTCATTTCGCTGAGGCTAGACCCATGCACCCACTTCTCTAAGAACTCCTCACAGCTCTTCACATCACACCACCAATGCTACACTTCTCAGCATGTAGAACGTTTTATAACTTTTAGTACAGAATTGTATCAGCTTTATTTAAGCACCATTCTGTAGTAGCTACTACAGCAAGGTCTATGATGCAGTATTTGCTGCACTCAATTGTTGCTGTTCCCGTGCAGGTCTCAACAGTTTTTCTTGATGTGTAGAGGGTTTGCGGATCTTCTCATGTTTCTGTCCATCCAATAGCTGTGTCAAACTGTTTTATTTAGCTTGTCGCCAGCATCTCTGCAAATGGCACGGCTTTTCAAGAACTTTGCAGACATGTGTTCATAGCTGTTCATAGCTTATCACCGTTTTGTGGCACCTACTACAGAATTTGAATTTGAGAAAGCTATATACATAGAATAGCTTCGAACCCCCAGAACCTCGCCAACCACTTAAACAGCTTCAGCAACTGCTTCTGCGCTACCGAATGCTTCAGCACTACTGCAACTATCTTGAACAGCTTCATAATTTCATTTACATAGAACTCTCTATACCTAGCAATATCAGCCACCCCATCACCTCTCAAAAGCCTCTCCTTAACCTCCTCATACGGCTGAACCTCCAAAGCAACCCCGCAATACACCTTACCACCCTCAACAACACACTTAGGACTAGTATGAATATGAGACCCTAGCTCAACACCTACAACAAGAGCACTTCTCTCAGAATAACTAAGCCTATAACCACCCTCAACCAACCTAACAACACCACGCTCGTTAAGAAGACCCTCACCACCAACCCAAACACAGCTCCGCTTACCACCACCAAACTCACCATTGCTAGACTCTTTACAGAGATAAACATTATCATGGAAAAACCCAACAAAAACAGGCCACCCAACCCAAGAAGAAACAGAACCACCAAAAGAACCACCACAAACAAACGGCAAACAAAAATGAACACCACCACCCAAAACCGAAACCGAAGCCGATAACCCATGTCTTCGCCCATTGCCTTGGTTTCTACCGCCTGAATTCCTATTGCTATTAATTGAATCTCCGTTCTGCTTATTCTTTAGAGCTGCAGCAATTTTTCTAACAGGTAGCTTCAGAAACTCGTAGAGCTTTGCAATGTCTATTCTGTACAAACCGTGCTTTATCTTCTCTAAGACTCCTAGCTTCATAAACTTGTACATGTATTTCCACGCTAGTTTAGAGCTTGAAGCAAGCTTGTTTATGACAAGGTCTTGGGGAGAAACAACAGCTTGTTTACCGAATCTGAGAGTGTCTTCAGCAATGTTTAGGAAGAACATAGCGATTCTGTACTCTGTATCGCCTATCCAGTCCTTAGTTTCTACCACCTGCCATGATAGAGTCTTTGTATTAAATGTTGTGGTTTCGGATACAGAAAAGCCTATAAACTGAATAGTGATATCATTACTTGGTGTGTGCATGGGTGAGACCTCTCTGATTTAATGATGAGAGTTTTTCTAAACTAGTTCTCTGGTTTTCTGAGGTATTTAAACAGTAGTAATGTTTGGATAACGTTTGTCTATCTAACTCTCCATGGATGTGATTTTAGTAATACCTTTACACAGCTTGTGAACACTACAACTTTTAAGATTCTTATAAACCTCCTCATGAAAGCTTCTGTCTTCTGTATTTATGTTTACTTTTTCTGTTCCGTGGCACCTGCTACATGATGTATTTACATGTGTTGTGTATATGGTCTCAATTCTTGCGGGGGTTCTGCACAGCATTTTCTGCATGCGTTGTGTAGAATGTTGTTTCTATAGGATGTGTATCGCTGCTATGAGGAATGCTAGTGCTGTTAATGCTATGGCTAGCGATGTCAGCATTGCTATTACTGGGCTCTCCACATCCACGTGTCTTGCTAGAACTGGTAGGAGTAGATATAGAACTATTCTCATAATGCTTGTAACTAGAAATGCAAGTGTATATACAATGATGTCTGTGGATCCCGATAGAGCTGCGAAGACTATGAAGCCCGTCACAAAGCTTGTCAATATCGCTGCAAGACTCTTATAAGCAACCCTAATCTCGATAATCCTGTGGTTCTTGGGCTTAACAAAGAAGCCTATAGCAGGCTTTCTATAGTAATACATGAAGCTGTACATGGCGGGCATGGAAGTTGTCGAGAAGAGAGCTATGGAGAAAGCCTCTGGGATTCCTAGGAGCCTTGTGAAGAGTATTAAGAAAACAATTGATAGAAATAGGTAGAGATCCACATACCCCGATGCAAGAAGGTCGTCAGCTAGCTGACTAAGCTGCTTAGCAGCACCACTTATACGAATCACCCAATACTGACCTCATCCCCGCCCTGAAGGGCGAGGCTTTCTTCAGTTATAAGGAAAAAATAGAATTGGGTTAAAAATATGTTACTTAATCTTCGAAGCAACATTCTTTAATGTTGCTATAGATTCTGCAATGCATTGCCTGAACTCATCAGCGTTCTTAGACATCTTCGCACATTTCTTGATAAGCGGCTCAAGCACTTTACCAAGATCCTCATCCCCTAAAGTGTACTCGTTAAGCTCCTTAATCACTTTCTCAGCGATCTCCTCTAGAGGCATTACTCCTCATCCTCTCTGCCCTTCACAAACCTCTTCCTCTTCACAAACTCCCTATCCTCCTCCATTATGCTCAGAATCACTTTCTTAGCCATCCTTGGTGCAAATGCCAGCACACCAACAGCAATGATTATCACAGCTGCAAATACTATCAGCACCCATGTTGGCAACACCTGCAATATCAAGACCTTTTCATAGTAAGCAGTAACAACAGCATTTGCATTAACAGCTATTGTAACAGTGTTGTTCGTTGTCGTAGTAGAGTCATACACAATTTTATTCAGCTTGTAGACATATGGAAACGCCGATACTTGGCTTGGGAACTCCAAAGTGATGGTCTTACCTGCATCGGTGTACAGAGAAGTGTTTGTAGTAAGACCAATCTTCGCATTTGGTGTCTCACCCCTACTGACCTTGACATCCACGGACTTCAGAGTTGATAGTATATCCACCTTATACATCGCAGACGCATCGATCGTTGCAGTTGTGCTGCTTGCAGCTACATTGAGTACTGTGAGTATGTAGTATCCGCTTCCAGCAGCAAGGATGTTGTAGAGCCCTGTTGTGGAGACTGATACGGTTGCCTTTCCACTTGCATCGGTTGTGGCATTGGTTACGAGATTACCATTGGAGTCGAACACTTTAATGGGGGCATTAGCAAGAGCAGTCTTATCCGGAGCTATGAATGTTAGTGTTAGTGTTGGGTCGCTGGCTGCGAGCACTGCTGGAAATACTATTGCTAGTAGTGCTAGAGCTACTATAGCTAAATATATGCTCCTCATTTTTACACCCTGTAACTGAGTAAGCAAAAAACCAAAAAATAAGCTTTTTGTTTACAATAAAGCTACTCCAAAACCTCAGCAGCAACAGTTGCAGGCACGTTCTCTATATACAGCAAGACATACTTCTTACCAGTCTTTTCCTCTAAACACTCAAGCTCTTCATCAAAACCCCCGATACCTAGACAACCATACTTCTCCATATCATCACTAACCTCATCAATATCAAGAGGTACTGTATTTGACCAGTCTACGAAATATACAATCTTGTACTTCTTAACACCGCTACTCTTCAACACATGATCCACAATACTCAAAGCGTTTTTAACGATAATAGTGTCCTCAATTGTTGGCTTCTCTTTCTGCTTTACCCAAATCTCTGTCAAGTGCTTTGGCATGCTCCAGTCAATAGACTCTTTCTTTTTCCTACTAACAAAACTCATACCAAATCCCAGAAGCATGCTCTCTAAACAAGCAAAAAAGCTTTTTCAGAGCAAGCAAAACATGGAGTAGCACCTACCACAAAATAGCTGGAGGAAAGCATATTAGTCTCTTTATCCAGCTCTATATTGGTGTCTATATGTCTAAGGCTTTGTACAGGTACCAGAGAAAACACTACAAGAGGATCACAGTTAGGAGAGAGCTTTATGAGAAGATTAAGAAGCTTGCTGATGAGCTTAACCTTACTGTGCCAAGCTTCATAAAGATGCTTGTTGAGGTGTATGAGAAGAGACACTATATGGAGTGAGAACATGCCCACAGTAACATTCAATCTTGAAGACTCTTTCTACAGAGCTCTTGAAGAGATTGGTAAGAGGAAGGGAGTATCACCACACAGAGTTGCTAAAGAGATTGTTATGAACCACTTGTTGAACCTTATGCTTGATACTTATGTAACACAAAAAGCTGGGAACCTTATGCAGAGCATTTATGTGGAACATAAATATCCCGATATTTATGTGGAACATAAATATCCCGATATTTATGTGGAACATAAGGTTCAGACATATAGTTCAGACATAAGTATCGGAAATAAAGTTGAGCAAGATCCAGACAGCGAAGAGCTTGTTAAGAGGCTTGAGACTCTTGAGAGGGGTGTTGCGGAGCTTAGGGAATTTGTTAATGCTCTTGCTAAGGAGTTCAAGGACTTTGCTAGGAGGCAGCAGGATCTCCTCAATGCCTATACAAGTAAGACTGACCAGACTTTGCAAAGGCTTTCGCAACTTGTTGAAGTTCTTGAATCTCTTAATGAGAAGCTCGACAAGGTTGCTGAATTGTTTTCTAAGCAACAGGATTTGACGAAGTTATCTGAGGAGAAGCCGAAGACTTCTGCAGAGAGGTCTGTGAAAAGGAGGGGTGTTTGTGAGATTCTTGAAGAGCAGCACGTTATTTTCGAGAGCGATGTTGCTGCAAGGATTAGGGATAGGAACAGCTTCTTTGCGTCAATTGAGAGTAGGTGTGATGATGCTGTTATCGAGTGTTCTAGGGAGAGAGTGGCTGTAGAGAAGAACTTTTGGCAAAGCTTTCTAAACAAAGTCAGCAAGATTAGCACAACCGATGATGAGAAGATTAAGAGAGAGCTTGACGCCTTGGAGTACAGGCTCTTCAAAATACTGAAAGAGTCTGCACTACTGATATTCGATACAACAAAGAAGCAATGGGTCTTTGTTGCGCAGAAGAGTGCCAGTACGAGTGCTAGTATTGTTAGTACTACTAGTACTAGCAGTAAGCAGCACTATAAAAAGCGTTATGAAGATGATGAGTCATGGGTTCTACAGTACGTAGACATTGGGTAGATTCAAAAAGATGTGTTTTTATCTTGGTGAGTAGGGTATTCCCCAACCTGTTATGAAGTCTTTGTAGAATATGTTTATCCTTCTACCGTTGGTAGCCATCCAGTTTACGAAATCTTGAAGTGTTGGTTCTTTGTGGTGGTATGCTCTGTAGTACTCTATGAAGTTAGCTGCTAAACCTGCTACAACTGGTGTCGCCATGCTTGTTCCGCTCAGAGCTACATAGTAATCGCCAACCGTAGGGGCATTGATGTTTGCATATCTAGACTTCGTAGATACCACCATCACGCCCGATGCTACGAAGTCAGGCTTCATTCTGTTATCAACTGTTGGCCCGAGGCTGCTGAACCACGCTAGCTTGTCGTAGTATGCGTCCCAAGCACCAACAGTTATAGCTTTCTTGGCAACCCCAGGTACAGCAATAGTGTTTGGATAGTTACCACCATTACCAGCTGCTGCGAAGACCCATATACCCTTGTCGACAATGGCATCAACTGCTAGGCTTAGAGGATCAGAGCCATCTGAAGCAAAGTAGGCACCCCAAGATAGTGAGAGGATAGATATGTTGTAGAGCTTACCGTAGTTATAGACCCATTGAAGAGCAGTTAAGCATAGATCGATACTCGATGCACCGTCTCTATTAAAAGCTTTTACAATAACAAGGCTGGAGCTTGGTGCAATACCTCTGTACCTACCGTTCGAAGCCCACCCTCTCCCGGCTACGATACCGGCTACATGGGTTCCATGACCGTTTATATCTAAGAACGCCGGTTCGCCGTACCTATTCCAGAGATCTTTGTCGAAAGCTAGTAGCTGATTTACAGAACCGTTTCTATCGAAGCTCCAAACTACGTAGTTCTGTGTCTGCGTCACGTAGAGAACGCTTACCAGCAGCTTTACTATGCTCTTGTTGTTCTGGTCAAAGAAGTCTGGATGCGTATAGTCTATACCCGTATCTATCACTGCTACAGTTACACCCCTACCACTCCAAACACCTGAAGCTCTATGAAAAACATTGTCAATATCTTTGCTAAGGTCATACCCGGAAGCACTAATGTTGAGGATAACGGCTGGCTTAAGCCTCTTCTCGCTATAGATACTGATAACACCTGGTGTGTTGAGAAAAGCATCAACATCGCTCTTACTATACACAACAGCTCTATAGATATAGAGGTTGCCGAAGACCCAAACCTTAGAAGCTTTCACATTCAGATGCTTGTTGCTAGAGATATACACTTCTGCAGAGCCTTTCTCAGAAAGCTGTGTATAGATGTCTGGATCAACTCTTACACTTACATAAGGCTTGGTAATCATGAACGCTCCTAGAGATGCAAATAAGAAGACAACTATAATTAATACTGTAGCAGGTGCTACAAGATGTAGCAAAAGCCTAGCAGTTCTTTCTTCTAACAAATCTTCCTTCTGTCTCACAAACCTCTTTCTTTTCACGTACATATGTGAACACCTTCACAGGTATGGGTGAGGAAGGCGTGGACGGGATCTGAACACTTGGAGTTGCTGTGGGTGCTGATGTCCATTGAATCACATCTTCAACAGATGACCACATAACCATTATCGACAAGAATATCAATGCCCTGAATAGCCATGTAGAGAAGTATGCATAGTAAGAGACTGACAGCATCAGCATTGCAAGCCCAATCATGAACATGACTCCCTCAAAAACGATATCCAGAAACATCAGCGATCTGGGTATAAGCCTCTTTCCATAGACATAGTAGTAAACATCCTCGAACTGGTCAAGAGATGCAAGGAAGAACACTATGGATAGCCATGGATTGTACTGAAATGTGACAACACTCATAATGATTGTGAGTATAAATGTAAAACTATTTATGATGACCCTGAAAACCCTATACATATGCATCGCCAATTATAAAAAATAAAAATGGTATTTGATTTAAAAGATTTTCTTCTTTACCATTAGGTAGTATAAAACAGCAGCTATACCTATGACAGCAACTATGAGTATTGTGTACAGCATTGTTGTGAAGATCACTAACTCGGCAAATGTCATTGCTTCGCTTGCAACTGCTAATGGTATTAAACCCTTGCTCACAAGTCCATAGAATATCAGCATAATTCCCATTATGAGGATATACCACAACGGTGTTGATGAACGTGATAATACACCCACTCTCACCAAGTAGTGCCCAATGAATATTAGCAGCACTGTCAGCGTTATTATGGTTCCTGCCAGCATTGGGTTAAACGCTCCCGAAGCTGCTGCTGCCAGCACTCCGAGTACTATGAGTGCGAATAGCAGTGCTGCTGCGGCTTCTCTAGCACCAAGCTCGATCTTTGCTCTTTCAGCCACTTAAACCACCCGAGTAAGCAAATGTTTGAGAGGATTAAAATACTTTACTCGCTCACTTCACTTCCTGCTCTCTTTCTCTTGACAAATACGTGCTCAACAGACTCTAACTCGTTTTCAAACTCATAAGCTATAGCCTTAGGCTTTACAAACATTGATCGTGCTATCTCTTCGCTTTCCCCAACAACCTCCTCCATGTTTCTCGGCCTGAGCTTCACAAAGCTTGACTCATTCTCGTTTTCACTCTTATTCTCTATCATTATGCCTTTCTCCCTCTCCTTTTTCCCTCTCCTTGTAGCTAGCATAGCAATAGAGTTGTGAATAACGTGATAAAGTATTGCTGCTGCGCCGTTCAGCATCCATGCAGTTATGTAGAATGCTGAAGACAGCATGAGAAAAATCACATATGTGAAGAGGTATGCCACCCTCTTCGACCTTGGATATGTCTCTATAAGGGAGTAGCGAGATGGGATGTGGGCAAACACCCACACAATTGATCCTATCACCAGACCTGGGAAACCGCCTAGTATCAGCATTGGGAATCCTCTGAAGAATAGCTCTTCGAAGAACGGGCCTACAAGAGTTATCCAAGTCACGTCACCTGGCTCAAAGAAGACAGGCCTCCTTATCTGCTGAATAGGCATCTTCAGGATTTTCGACACTATAGCACCCGCTAGAACAGAGGGTGCAAAGTCTAGCAGTATCCATAGAGGAAAGAGCTGGATTGCTGCTGTTACGAAGTCTAGCAAAGCTCTTCACCGCTTCATCAATGTGTATATAAGTGAGAATGATGATAGAAACGCTATCATTATCAGCGTACCTGTTCTGATTATGAGCCCTAGCCAAAATGATAACAGGAACATCACCAGATTCATGTAGAGAACATATGTCCTCGGAGGCTCAATATTCTTCGCTAAGAACCTATATGTAATCGCTTGATCAACTATTAGCAGGATTAGGAGAAACACCTCCAGGCTGTACCAGAGCCAGTAGTACTGCTCAATAATCTCTATCGGTATTACCCATGGAAGGGTGACAACCCTGTGAACAAGCTCTGCAAAGCTTATCCCCAGAACATCGCTTAGCATAGAGAGCGTCAGCAGAGATGTGAGCATGAGGGAAACAATGTTCGCTATCTTCTCAGCTTGTGAAAGCCTTTTCTCAAGCTCTTCAAAGCGCTCTTCAGCCAAGCGAAACACCAGCTAAGCTAATTTCCCTCTTAAACCTAGCTTAAATCTTTTTGGGGTGAAAACTGTGGCACAGAAATATGAAGCTGATAAACTCGTGCAGTCCGTAGCAAGGTTTCTCGCAGGCTTGAAACCCAAGTATGGCAGATCATACTACTTTGAGAAATTCAGACATGCAGATGTTCTACATAAGGTCATGGAGCTTAAAGCAAAAGTCAAAGGTTTTCGATGCCCGTTCTGCGGAAGAACATTTAAACGCTCTTCATCGTTCATTACACACATCATTATGGTTCACTATCATGAAGTACTTGTATACATTGGCACAGACTATCTAGTAGCACCTGCTACAAGATGAGCTATTCCTTCCTAAACAGCTCTTTATAGAGCTTAACAGTATATGCCTTCGCCTCTTCAGGAACCAGCCTAAAGCCTTCAACAATTATATTATTCAAGACAAACTCACTATCTTTAATATGCTCCAGCTTGCCATCGCTAACCATGTAGCTTTCGAAGAATGGCTTCCCCGCTTTGTACCTATCCATCTTTCTCCAGTAAGCCTCCCACCAAATACGCCTAGCCTCATGATATATAGGCGTGCACTCACCAGACATGTAAGCATCTTCAAAGAGTCTGGAGACTAGCCAGCAATGAGGGTTTGGCAAACCCTCTTCTCTCCACCTCGGGTTCTCGAGAAGGTCACTCCTACATATAGCAATATCTAGAGGATCTCTACCAAAGCTATTCTTTGTCTTTACGAACATAGCTAATCCTGAGAGGGTATATATGAAAAATAAAAATAGTGTATGTTTTGGTTTAAGGTTTAATGTTTAGGCTCTGATACCTAGTCTTGTTACTAACCACTTCCAGTCTCCGACTTGCTTCTCTGCTTGCTCTATGATGTCTGTTGGCACGTTCTCTATTGTCCCGCCAGGAATTTCCTTTCCCTTGCCCCAGCAGGCTACAACAACTTTGTTCTCGGGGAACCTCCTTCCACCGTACTTAGTTCTTATGATTGGTACTCCGCCACTTGCTAGACACTTCTCAACAAATGATCTTAGTGCATCTACACCTGAGCCTAACACTCTAGTCATTTTTGTTCGCCCGCTTACTAGCTTGCTCTCCTGCTTAAAAAGCTTTTTGCTTCTAATCACCATGAAAGTATATGCAGAAAGAGTTGAAGTGCCCTCCTAATGATCTCGCTCTTGTTCAGGCTCCTATCCTTCTCGATCTCCTTAAGCCTCTTAGCAATGCTTGGAGGAACCATTGCAGAGACAATCACACCGTTATCGCTTGGCACAGTCTCTACAGAGATCTTCTCAATCCTCTCAATCCTGAACGCACCCCTGCCAATATCGCCAACAAGCATAGCTCTATACATCTCACTAGTGTCTACATCCAGCAACACAGCTATGTACCTGCCTAGAAGCCTCTTAGAGAAAGCGAAAGCAATCATCTCAACATCATTGTTTAGGAGTGTCTTCAGGATCCTGAACTTGTACTTCAAGTACATCTCAACAGTCCACATCTTGTTGTAGAGAAACTCATCTCTATCTCTAGAGACGTGGGTTAGCGATGGACAGAAAGCTAGGTTGCTGTAGCACGTACCATCAAAAGTCTGTAGAGGTACACCAAGCTTCTCAACAACAGATAGGTACTGGTCAAGGGTTAGACCAAGCTCGTTAAGAGCTTTCTGAATCAATGGGCATCTAACTTTCCTAGGATCGCAACAGAAAACTATAGATGCTAGTACACCGCCTTCACATAGATGCGGGGTATTCTCAAGATTTCTCCAGCTAAACGTCTTAGCCTCTACCATATGTAGCCCTCTTCAAAACCCTTAGAAGTATGTAGATGTTCGTAGCAAACTCTCTCTCTTTCGAAGGGTCGTAGCCGCGAATAACTATTTCCTGCAGCCTCCCACCCTCGGCAACCCTTACCCTTAGAACCGGGTACATGTTTAGGTGTTCTCTCTGTATAAAGTTCAAGACCTTCTCAACATCCTTAAGCTTCTCTTTCTGCTCCTCAGAGCCGAAACACTCTATCCACTCTTTGCTGAATGTGTGAAAAGCTGTCGTATCCTCATAGAATATCGAGTTAGGAGTGTTGTACCTAACGCTAAACGGAATGTTAAGCTCATCGCATATCCTCCTCATAATCTTGTACAGAGCAGCACACCTTGGGCAGGTGACCTCCGCCTCAAGAATAGCCTCAATCAACTAGCTCCACCAGCGTGCTCAATCTGTTTAGCTAGTGACTCTATCTCTTTGAACCAATCCTTTGATGTTGCCTCCAGAAACGTGAAGTAAAGCCTTGTTGGTGGCCTTGCTCTAAAGCTTGGAACCAATTCTGTAGTAGCTTCTACAATATGTGGTATAACGACATGCAGAGCAGTAGCCTTACCAACATAGACAGACTCTGAATAGCCTAATGGGGTCGCTGTTTCGAACCATCCATACCTCGGAACCTCTTCTCTAGGCTTCTCCTTAACAACTTTTCTTCTACGCCCCATCAAAACCTTTATGATTATATCTGTTATGGCCTTCGAGAGTGTGTATAGTGCAGAATAAACCATGTGTTCACCTCACTACCCTAAGCTTCCACCTCCCATCAGGTGTTAGGAGAAGCTTTACAAAGCCAAGCCCTACCAATGTGTTTATAGCTTCATTTAGAGCATCTGCTGATAATCCAAGCTCTTTAGCAACTTCAGCAATGTCAGCTTCTCCTCTCCTAGCCAGCAAGTTGTAGAGCTGGGTTGCTCCCGGGCTTCTCTGGAGAAGCACCTCGGGTGGGTACAGAGATGTTGTTGGTGAAAACTGAAGAACCAAAGGTGTTGGAGCACCAGCTTTTATGAATGTCATGGTTCTGAAGCAATCTCTTAGCAGTTCACGGAGGACTGTAAGCATTCTAATAGCTTCAGAGTACCTCTCCGCAACAATAAGTTTACTTAGCTTGTAAAAGCCCTTGGCAATTTTCCTCAGAGATGATACAGCAGCCTCGAAACGCTCATCAGTAATTCGCTCCGGTGCCATCTGCACAATGATGACGTCTATCTGATCCTCAAGCTGGTCGAGAGCTTTGAGCACAGCATTCCTACTGATCTTGCCTTGTTCAGCATCTTCAAGCATTTTGAGAAGCTCTCTGATCATGGCATTTATAGATGCTAGTGGTGATGCACTCACTTGCTCTTCGCCTCTTTCTCCTCAGGTTTGGGAGTCTTTGCAGTCTCTAGCTCTGCAATCTCCTCTCTCCATGTAGTGAGTATCTCGGCTACGTGACCAAGCCTATCAACAATATCTACAAGTCTTCTCCTACCCCTCTCAAGAGCCTCTGCCTCAACACCCCTGACAAACACCTCATCCCTAAGCCTGACAAGCTCTTGCTGCATACTCTGAAGCTCAACAACAGCCTTAGTCAATCTCTCCTGGTACCACATGAGCTGCTCCTGAAGTTTTGAAACCCTTGCCTGCAGCATCACTACATTTGCTCTGTAGTCACCAACATTCTTTTCGTACTCCCACAAAGCCCTCTGCATCCTCATGATCAGCTCCTGCTGCTCCTTAACCTTCTCCATGAACTCGTCAGGCGTCCTATCCTTGAGAAGGTCGTAGCGGTCAATAACCATCACAGGATCCTTGACCTGCATAACCCTGTCAAGGTTTATTATCTGCCTCTCAAGAACATCGATATAACCTTTAGTATCCTCAACAACAAAGAACCTCTCAAAGTCATCAGGCTTATACTCAAAGACGTATGTCGTTGGCATTCTGAGAACAAGCAAAGGCACGTAGGAGCCGTTCTTAAGCTCTCCATAGAGTGTTGTGATGCCGAACTCTATGAGCCAGTATCTAACTCCCATTACCTGCATGTAAGCGTGTCTAAGGAACTGGCCTAGGAAGCCCTCCCCATAAACAATTATCGGAATACCGTAGAGCGCAGGTGAAAAAATCATGGATTTTCTTATTTCTGGTGCCAAAGCCTCTCTAAGCTTCTCTAGTGGAATGCTCTTTCTAAGTTCATCCAAAAGCCTTGCAGCGTCCATAGGCATTCAGAGACCCCACACTACATCTGTTGTTGCTGCTGTGGGGGTCTAGCTATCATTAGATCCGATATGCTTGCATTCACAGCATCAATTCTTCTGCTGATCTCTGCTAGTGATTCCTTTGCGCTCTTCTCAAAGCTGTTCAGCTTATCCCTGATCTCATTTGCTGCATCCCTAGCATCCTTAATACTTTTCCTAAGCTCATCTACTGCGTCGTTAAGCCCTGAAACGCTATTCCTAAGTGCTTCGACAGCCTTTGAAAACTCTGCTAATGCTTTGTAGTACTCAGCTATTTGCTGAGATGCGTCAGCCACCCTCTTTATGCTTTCAGATGCGTCTTTAGATATTGCTACAAGCTCTGAAACCTTTGATGTCACGGCATCTGTCAAGACCTTCTCATTGACTTTGAGAAGCTCTCCTGTGAGCTCTGTTGCAATAGCCTTCACATTTATTGATATAAAGCCCTTGGCAACGGCTTCAAGGGCAGATGTCTTGAAGTTGTTCACATCTATCTCTATTTGCCTGACCTTCGACTCCAATGCCTCTACTCGTGATGATATGTTCTCAATCTTAGCAGCAATAGCTGTGAGACCCTGCTCAACACTCTTCGTGATCTTCTTTTCAATTGCTTCAAGCTCTCTATTAACAGCTTCTGTAACTTTTCCAAGAACTATGCTCACAATGGATTCGCTCACTTCTCTTCACCCCTAATACTCTTCATAGCCATTTCAAGTATTACGCCGACCTCCGACATTGAGAGCGGGTATGCCCTTCCACCCCTAGGCTGGAGCCTCTTAGGCTTAATGCCCCTACCAATAACAATGCCCACAGCAAGGAAAGCAACAAAGCCTGCACCAACAAGAACTGGTGAGAGTATCGGCATCAGAGCGTAGGGTATTACCAAGACAGCTACCGCCAAACCGATCACTGCACCAATACCGATATACATTATTGCATCTCTCATCTCAATCATTATTCCTCCACACCAGAGAATGTATATAAATTTAACAGCAAAAAAGCTTTCAAGAAAGCAAAAAAGCAGAGAAAACATGTTCTTCACATAACGAAATATTGAAGAAAAGATAAAGTGCTTTTTACAGATAATGAAGATGTGGTGAGCGAGTCTGAAGAGAGTGAACTACACAACTTTTTCAGAGTACTGTGCTGAGACTAGGGATAGTGATGCGTGTTGCCACAAGATAAGGATTTACATGGCTTTAGCCCTCTACACACTGATTCACCACGGTGGTTGGGTCTCTGCAAAGCAGCTGTGCAAGGAGACTCGAATACCATACTCCTACATTGCGATGGCTCTTCGCAAACTCCAAAGGTATGGGCTTGTCGAGAGAGTGTATGTGCCTGGAGTTCATGGCATAGCATCTTTGTGGAGGGTTAGAGATGACATACTGAATGGATATGGTAAGAAGAATGTGCTAGACGCGTTGATGAAGCATATCAAGATGTGTATCGAGTATTCTGTAGCAGGTGCTATGCAATTTTCTGAAACTGCTTAAGTCTCTGCTGTGTAGATAGATTTTTAGGTGCTGCTTGTGGCTAGGAGAAGGCATTTGAAGAGAAAGGATGAAGAGAATGAGATTAAGGAAGAGGAGTTTGATGAGGGTGTAGAGAGTAATGAGAATAGATTAAAGGAGCTTGCAGAGCTTGTTGAGAAGTTTAACAAGTCCAGCACATCTGCTGTTGCAACTGTAGACACGGCGGATGTTGTTATAGAGTCCAATGGTCTTAGCTACACCGAGTTCAAGGAGCTTATCACACGTGTCAATGGCTTCTCAGGAACCTTAACCACGCTTCTCGCATCAATGCCTCCAAGGCTTAGACATGTCCTCACAGCTTTGTATAGACATGCTGTTGTCTTCTACGATCCTTCGATAAGTGTGTGGAGAGTGAACTTCCTGAGGCTTAGGCAAAGGGTTAAAGTTCTTAGAGCACCTGTAGATGTTTTGCGCTTCTACTTGCCGAAACAACCCCCCGTAGCTGTTGCCCAATCTGTAGCACCTGTTACACAGTTGCAGCAAGCAAAGCGAGTTGAAGAGGCTGAAGCTGCTGAAACTGGTGAAGAGCTTGAGGAAGAGGGTAAAGAGAAGGCACATAGAAAGCTCAGGCTTACAAAGCCCATTACGTATCCTGGCGGTGACTGGCCTCTTAAAGACGTTATAATAGACATTCTTGTTAAGAGCGGCTGCAAGACATTGGTAGAGGTTTTTGGTGGGAGTGGTGTTATCTCTATGTATGCTCCTAGAAATGTGTTTAAGAATATTGTTTACAATGATATTGACAAGTTGCTGGTGAACTTCTTTACTGTGCTTAGGGAGAGGCCGATGGAGCTTGTGGAGAGGGTTATGCAGATGCCCGCTGCTAGAGAGTTTGTTGAGAAGTACATAGATATGATTAGGAGTGGTGAGATCCACAAGATTCGAGACCCTGTTGAAAAGGCTGCTATATACTTCTATGTGAACAGGCTCTCGTTCAACTCAGAGCTAAACTCATTCAAAGTCCTGGTGGAAGGCTCTGCTGCGAAGAGGCTTAGAAACCAGGCTATGCTCCTACCAGAATACGCCAAGATGTGGAGCGATGTAACGATAGAGAACAAGGACTTTAGGGATCTCATAGAGCTTTACGACAGACCCTACACAGTATTCTACTGCGACCCACCATTCCTAACAGTTGAAGGAGCTACAAAGGGTGAGAGGGAGAAGTACTATCTACACCCATTCACAGAGGGTGACATGAGGGACTTGCTAAAGATTCTGAGCGGTATAGAGGGAAAGTTCGTTTTAAAGCTCCCCAAAGACCACCTAGGAATACCCTTCATAAGGAGCTGGGTAAAGGAGCACAACTACAGCATTAGATCTGTTGAACATGCAAAGCAAATGGTGAACGTCAAGGGTGAAAAGAGGGAAAAACAGGTCACGGTCTTTATCTACAACTACAGCGCTTAAACTTGCAGAGTGCGCTTCTCAGAGAAGTGCAAAAAGCTTTGCTTCTATTCAGTTGCAGAGCTTATGGTGGCGCCACCTCAACCCTTACATAGTGACTCAAAACAGCGTTCATTTAGAGACTGCGCCAACTCATGCTAACTCGTCAAACCCTCCCTCAAGGTCTATACATAGAGATGTGGGAAATATACACAGATATGCTTATATCCATTCAACTACAAAGCCATAAACAAGTGCAAAAATATGCGCCAACTCATGGTAACAAAACACCGTGTGGGGACACCTCCTCCAAGCTCTCTACATAAAGACATGAGTTTTTTACACAGCTTATGTAGAGTACTTTCTGTGTTGATTGAGAAAGAATTTATTTAAAGTGTGCGCCAACTCATGCTTACTTCGTGAACGTTCTGGTTCTGTAATTGTGTAGCAGGTGCTACAGAATGGTGTTCGCATTAGCTGATGCAAACTGATTGTATACTGTATGCGGCGCGCTCTTCAGGTATACTGTATTATCATTGGCTTGCAACAAATATGAAAATTTTAAATATGAAAATTTTGTGAGTGGTTAGTAAGCATGAAAAAAGTTTACTTCTTTACTTCTTTGAGACAAACCTCTTTTTCTTTACAAAGCTCATCTCATTCTCTATAGCTTCTACAACTGTTTTCCTAGCTATCTTGATGCCTATGATTATTGCTGCCACTATTATTGCTACTGCTATGACTATCATTACTATGCTCGAAATTGTTGCCGGAGCTGCTGGGGCTGGTGCAACTGGTAGAGATGCTACATTGAACTCGAATGTCTTCGAAGAGTTTATGTATATGTCGTCACCTGGATAAGTAACTTCAGCCCTGTATGTAGCGTTCCTAATAAGCTCCATGCTAGGAGTACTGAAGTACCCGCTAGCATCGGTAGTTATGTTGTATGTTGTTAGAAGAACCCCATCACTTGTGTAGAGCCTTACTGTGACAACCCTGTTTGGAACACCATTGCCGTAGTAGTCAAGGACTTTACCATCGATGTAGACAGTTGCATACTGCTCACTCTGCAAAACTCCTAGGAGACTCAAGAGCCTTTGCCACAGAGACATGACCTGGTAAGCACCTGTCTCAATCCTTGTTGGAACCCTGTAGAAAGCCTTCAGAGCAACATCACTTGCAATACTCATAGCCCTAGTCACATTCATATATCCATCGCTATAGCCATAGAACTGAAAGCCATTAACAGATGCGGGAACACTAACTATATATGTTGCTGGCTCTAGCAAGAGTTCTGCGGGAGCATTGTACCAAGTGCCATTAACACTAACTGTAGCTGCAACTGGAAGCACATTGCCAAGCCTATCATAAGCCACAACATTAAGCCTATAGAGATCAGTTACAACAATGTCCGCCACAGAGCCAAGTGTACCGGAGATAATGAGGTAGTTACCATCCCAATTAACGCTAGATAAAGAGACATTTGCCTTAACATCAACTGATGTTGGCTTGCTGATGTAGTCTATGACCAGCTTAAACGCCCCAGAGCCATTGATGAGGTATCTGATTTTTGCATATGGGTACCTAGCATTGAGACTAGTAGCGTTTAGAAGCATCTTTCCAAGATCCCAGGCAACACTCTTAGCAACACCCCTATAATCAGTTGAAAGCTTCTTGACATTGCAATTGATGTTCAATATAGAGCCGTTAGTGCCTATCCAAAGATCTAGCGTGGTAGCAGGGCAGACAGGTACACCCCTATGAGTGACTATGACTTGGTGAACACCATAAGCAAGCATTGTTAGTGTTGCAGCACCACTAGCACTCAAGGACTTTGCATAGCCTGTGTTCAAGTTCTTTACACTGATCGAGAGAGTTTCATAGTTAAGTGGCTTCCCATCAGCATCAGCAAGACTTATAGTAAACGCTCCATAGATAACTCTGAGCCTAAGCCTCTTATAGCCTAGTGAAAGGCCTGCAAGATCTGTTGAATTCACAATAACTGTGTATATCCCTGGGGTAGTGAAGCTTAGCGTCATATTACCAGCAACATTTGTGTAGCTAGCCCCTGTCTCAACTATGGAGAGATTCGCTCTAGCAGGAAGCACAAGAGTTACAGGTTCCCCGACAAGCACATTATACGTCTCAACACCTCTCGACAAAATCTTAGAGCCCTGCAAAACATTTGGCGTAGTGCTATAGACATAGAAACTACCTGTCGCTACAGCATTGGAGATTCTATAGACCTTGTATATATAGCCATACATAGTCTCATTACCAATGTATGTTGCTGTGCCTGTGTAGGTAGTCTTGTTAAACATTAGCCTGTCCCTCAGCAGCAGATCTATTGCCGAATAGTTGAGGAAGTTGCTCACCAAACTCACTGAGAAAGTTGATGAACAGTTGTAGTAAGAGTCCACAAGCGATGCAGATGTTCTAGCCGTAGAGCTGTACACAGCAAAGAGCTTAACACCCCTTACAGCAATCTCCTCACCAACGCTTGTTGTTGATGACACTGTTGCGTTTATCCATATAGAGACCTTAGCGTCGTTAATATTGAGAGGTACTGTAACATTAGTCCAGCTAGTGCCTATAGAGACATTGGTGATCTCCACAACAACAGAGCCAGCACTATTCAAAACCCTTAACCACAGCCTCCTATAAGAACCCGTAGCACTAGTCTTTACCCACAGAGACAACTTATAGACATTTGTAGAGCTGTAGGGAAGAACAACAGTAACATTGCTGACAAGGCTAGCTGTATTGGGGTATGCAACACCGCTGCTGTAGTATGGGTTTGCATAGACTCTCCAAGCCCACGCATCACCACCATAGCTCGTAGTGTAGCCAGCTGCAGAAGCATTTATAGCTGTGAAGCTATGGGTAAACTGGGTGGAGTTAGGGCTATACACAAGCCAATGCCTATAGATAACGCTCTGAGGCAACGATACAGAGATGGTTGCAATTGTCTCCGAACACACAATGACAGCGGGTTCCGGCGAAGCTATTCTTCTAACAAACGCATAATCAACAACATGATATATTGTTCCTAGAGATCTAAAACCAAAACCATAAAACGTAGAGAGCGCTGTATCCACAACAGAAGCATCCTTGATACCGTCTCTGAAAACCATTATAGATCCATTCGGGTATATCCTCATTTCCATATAACGAATCTCGTAGGGCGTGGACTCAGCAGGCAAGCTTGCTAATGCAGTCCATTGTCCATTGCTATAACGCCTTAGGTTTGAGTACTGAGCATTTGGATTATAGTTTGCGAAATAGCCAGTAACACTTCCTTCACCCCCATAGCTCTTGCCCCATATGAAGCCTAGACCCCAATCAGAACCTGCTTGAGATTCATACATAAGTGCTGTAAGTGCAACACCCCTACCAACATTGATGCTGAACGATATCCAGTTATCGCCAGAAGAGGTTGCATCTAGCCAGCCGTTCCAAACATCCCAACCACCGCCAATGTTCGTGTAACCACTAGGCATAGCATTAAATTCTGAGAACCATAGGAATGTGCTTGCCGGGTTTGACAAGCTTGTTGCTGATGCATTTCCATAGTACATGTATATAGTTTTTGTCGATGAGTTAGGTATTGAAGGCACCTTAACCCATATCTTAGTTGATTGCGTGTTGCAAGTGCCTCTCTCCACCCAGTAAGATAAGGGCGTTACTCCATCCTCATCAGCGAACCTTATATCCCCGCAATCGCTCCTCATCTTACCCTGCTGAATAAGGCTACTAGTATCTACAACAACAAGTATCTGGTAATCCGTGAGCGTAGAGGGGTTCCTCGTATTATCAATGATTATATCTCTCTGATAGCGGAATCCTGGTATTACACCTTTGGCATGGGCTTTAGGCAATCCTGTGGCAGGTGCTACACCAAGTGTGCTGAACACCGATATTACTATAATGATTAGCAGAATATGTGTAGACAACTTATGCATTTTCATTGTTTACCCACTCTAAAACTTATTAGCTATGCTTCTGAGATTAAAAGGCTTAGCTGGGTGAGTCGCTTGGTCTCACGCAAACTTTCAAAAACAGTTGCAGCTATACTTATAATACTTGTTTTATTGCCTTCTCCAGCACTCTTCATAACAGCTCCTCCAGCAGTGCATGCACAGCAGCAAAGTCAAGAGCAGCTCCCTAATATAGCTACTGTCAAGCTTTGGAGCGTTAATCATGATGTCTATATGGCTAAGTTTGTTGGGGAAGACTACGTAGTTTTGTGCACTTCACACTGCGATGTCTCTCTAGACTATAGATTTCTGAGTAGCTATGGAACAGCATATGTGTACAAGGTTACTACAGGCTCTTTGCTGGGCTCTCTAAGCGGGCCGGGCACGTGGAGCGTGGGCTCGTGGGAGCCATTCAAAGCTACTAAGGTCTCTAGCTACTCAGGTTTCTTCTCAGCAGATTCAAAGAAGATGATGCTTGATGTAAGAGTATTTGGAGGGACATCCATTAAGGGTGTGAACACCACCGATACATGGAGGTACACACCGATTGACTGGGGCTTCAGCGACACTAATGGAGACCACTACTACGCTGTCCAGCTAGACTATGACGGAAGCACCCTAGCTGTTGGCTACATAGGTGTTTCTTGGGCTAACAGCGGGTGGAACGACACATCAAAGTTGCTAGTGTACAAATATGACCCAACACAGAACAAATACAGCAAGGTCTATGAATACGCTGCATATGGAGACTATGGGAGAAGGCTTCAGATGACGCTCGATGGGAGGGTTATTGTTGTTGGAGGCATTGGCTACCCATATATAGATATACACATCTATAACAATGCCAACAAGAGCTACGGGCTAGCAATACACTACAGAATACCTGATGCAGGCGGTGTATCAGCTCTAGGCATTAGCGATCCATATAGAGTTGGCTACATAATTGCCGGCACTCTAAACGGGTGGGTGATAATAGCCAAGTACGATGTAACAACAAATAGTTTCAAGGTGATATACCAAGCCAAGGTAGCGCCAGATAACTCGTGGTTCTACAACCCGTTCTACGACAGGTGGATACCGAAGGTAACAGAAGTCTTTGTTCTAAGCACACATAGAGACAGCAACAGACCTGGCTATGCAGCCATATACGACGTTCTCACAAACACAACAACAGTGATAAACTTTGCAAGTGCTGGAACACCATATTGGTATGCTGCTGCTGCTTCTCCAGAGGCTAACTATATTGTTGCTGGGAACACCCCCTACATGGTTATAAAGAGAGATGTTGAGGCAAGGACTCCAAGGGCAAGGCTCTGGGGGACACTAATAGCTGAGTACCCCTTCAAACCCCTGAACACCTCAGTAGTCCTAGCACCTCCAAAAGGGCTTGACGTGCTCATGTTCAGCGGCAAGATAACGGTCTCCAGAATATACACAGAAGCTGTCTCTATAGACCTTGTCACAGATCCCGACATCGTTAATGGAAGGCTTGCTACAATGGCTGACAAGGGTCTTGTAGCAGCACAGGTGTTTAAGACAGAGTACTCCGATGTACAATCACTAAAAGTTTTGAAAGGATACGAGCTTAGAGATGACCTTGCATCTCAAGGCATATCGGAGTACAACAACTACATAGCAACAGTCTCAACAATGCTGTTCAAGCCACCGCCATACTGGCAGGAGGGGAACACCTACTTCGGGACAGTGATACATGTTCCACTCACACAAAGCCTGAAGCTGTTCAATGAGATGAGGCTCGAGCTAGCGTCATCAATACACACAGCAAACCTGCTGTATGACAAGAACAAGAGAGCCCTTGGAATAATAGGGGTTCCCGTGGAGATCGGTGGAGGCGTTGGAGTATCATCATTGGCGTACTCAAAGATAGCTGACTCAATTCTCCTAAAGCTTGCTGTACAGGACGGTATTGTGAATCTGGAGAAAGCATTCGGCATAGCAACATCGCAAGCAGTTGCAAAAATAGCTGGAATCGTTGGCATAGCCGTAGCTGTCTGGGGAGGGATAGACGCAGCACTTGTTGAGTGGGGAGGTCTGGGAAACGTCAATACACAGAGCTGGATAGTCATAGCACCAACAGTTGTTGATCAGTATGGAAGGAAGTTCACAGCAGTAATGCTATACCTACCACTCTCAGAATCACCAAATGTTCAGACATACTACAACATCATAAAGACGTACTTCAGCAACCTTGGCTACACAGATATAGGCCTTCAGGTAACTTACATCGGGCAGACATGGGATGACTACAAGATGAGGCTTGAAGCAGGCTTCACACCAATCGTGAACCTCTACGAACTCATAAAAACAACAATAGCAGCACAGTACAATCTAGACATGAACACATTGACAGTCACAGGCTCAGACATCCTCATCGTCACAAGGGTTAGTGCCAAGGAGACATTCTGGGAGTGGTTCTTCGGACTCGGAGGAGTAAACATAAACACATTGACACTGATAGGGGCAAGCACCATAAAGGTTAAGGGAGTACTGAAATCAGGTATCACCACAGACCCGGCAACCATTGCGAACACCCTTGGCAAGGTCTACGTAAATGATGTTGCCTATGAGCTTAAGCCAGGGGCGGATGGTGCATACACAGAGTTCGGCATCCTGTTAGGGACTCCAAAGCTTGTGTTTAGGTTTGATCAGCCAATAGGCTTCTACGGAGATATAAGGGTGGAGATCTCAACAGTTGTGAAGTCACCATTCCAAGACACAGGCTACAGCTATACAACAACACTTGACTATAATTGGAACGGCACACAGATAAGGCTTGAAAAGATTGAATTTGTTGATATGCCTAAACCAGCTATAATGATTGAGAGAGTGTTTAGATACACATACGGAGAGTTTGTGAACGACCTCACAAAGTACTTCACACTACAGACAGTCATCAATGACCCCAACAGCGCTACCGGAAAGCTCTACTACTACATAACAACATCTACACTAATATTCGACCCTGCTAACGGTGGTATCCTCCAGCCGGGTAAGAGCTTCACGATAAACTACTACTACACAAAGCCACCAGACGTATCCATAAGGGTGTTTCTAAATGGTACAAGAATCACATCAACACTTGCTCATCATGCAACCATTGTGATAAACAACTCTGCCCCTGCACAAAACATCGGCATCATGGTCAGGGTATCCGTCAAATATTTTGAAGGACTTAACGAAATCGAGATATCGAGTAGAACAATTAGCGACTCAGTACCTGCCAAAGCAAATAGCATTGCTTATAAGACCTATGATATATCGGATGATGTTTACAGAGCCATAGCATTCATGAACGCCACAAGCAAGCCAGCGTTTGTTGAGATATATGCAAAGATTGTTAATGCCACGTATAACTATATAAAGAACAATGATGAGGATAAAGCCGTCTACTACCCACCATCAACAATAGTCAAAGCACTACCAATGCCAGGACTCAGAGGGAACTACACAGTAACAGTAAGTGTTGTGGAGCTAGATAACAATACATTTACATGGAAGCCTTCAGCCAACGCACTAGTTGAAGTACTCATGGGCAACACAAGCATTGCAAAGACATACACAAATGAAACAGGCTACACAAGCTTTGTGCTGAGTGGAGGTATATACACATTCAGAGCAGGCAAATCTGGGTACACAAACGACTCAGTAACAATGATAATATATGAAAACACATTCATAACTCTACGCCTAATACCAGGCAAAGGAACAACACCGAGGGTCACGGCAGGGAATGCAACAAACTTCATATTTGTGAATGTAACGAATGTTAAGGTCACGTTCTACGTCTACAACGCCTCATCTGGCAATCCTGTGGCAGGTGCTACAGTAAGACTAACATATATTGAGCCCACCAACTCAAGCTTCTATGGAAAGATCTTTAACACAACAACTGATAGCAACGGCTATGCAACTCTAACAATCCCTGCCGGGAGGTACAGAGTCGATGCAGTTAAGCAGGGCTTCAGGAACTACACAAGCTACATACCGATAACAATTGACACCATGATAAACATTGCCTTAGAGCCCCTCACCATACCGCCTGGATACTACGTGCTCGATATCTACACATATTACTTTGGCAAGAAGTACCCGATGCCAAACGTCTCAATAGCAATAACAGGCGATAGCACCAACATCACTGCTAAGACTGATAACAGGGGCTATGCAAGCTTCATACTCAAGGGAGGCGTTACATACACAGTTAAAGCAACTGCTCTAGCCCTAGGCACAAAGCCATATACATTGACCAAGACAGTTACACTCACCAATAATGAGACACTTGTGTTCGAGTTCCCATGGTACCCCAACCCATTCCCCACAGGAAGAGCGTACATAGTGACCAATGTTAAGTGGAAGAATGGCAAGCCATTCAAAGATGCAACCATATGCATCATAAACGCAGCCAACAATGCCAAGATCACGTGCGAGGAAACCGATTCACTCGGAGAAGCTGAGTTCGTGATACCCGCGTTCCAGGTGTATTACATAACAATCAATGCCACTAATCCGTACAACACCACCAAAAAGTACTCCGACTCTATGCTGCTGAACCTCTCAGTATCCTCAGTATCCATGGGCGGAGTAGAGTTTGTATCGCTCATGGGCTTCAAGCTGGACTTCACAGTTCCATGGACGCCTCCGGAGATGCCAGGCAAATACTACCTCTATGTCTATGCATACAATGCTGTGACGGGTGTGGGTATAAAGGATGTGTACGTAGTTGCAACAAGGGGATCCGAGGTGTGGTTCACAAGAACCAATGATACGGGCTACGCAAAGCTTACACTACCATACCTAGGCCTCTTCGAGATAACGGCATCGCATCCGCTGTACAAGACAGTAACCAGGAAGATCATGGCTATAGAGAACAACACGTTGCTGAACCTACCCATGGTGCCTATACCAGCGAACTTCACGCTACCAACCCTACCACCTGCGAACGGCACATACCCAGCTATAGTGGTAAACAATGTATCTTACTACTGGCTATCGGTGCAGGTAACTTGGAGAGATGGATACCCATTCCATAACGCAGAGGTAAGAGTATACAACACCACATCAGGAGCACTGATAGCTAGAGGAGTAACCAACGGAACAGGCTTCGTACACTTCCTGATAAAAGCCAACACATCAATTAAGTACACAGTCAATGCCACTAACCCGTACAACACTTCCCAGGTATACACAGCTGAAAAAAGCTTGGTTATGAGCCAACACTATTTCTTCGTACACCAAGTTCCGTGGATCTCGAAATACTATGCGCCAGAGGTTGCTGTAGTAGATGTTGATCTAGCTATACACAGAGGGCAGGGGTATTTCTATGGAAATGTATCGCATCTAGTGGTGTACAGTATCTGGACAAACAAACCGCAGAGCATAACAGTATTCATAGCTCTATACAACATGTCATCAGATGTGCCTAAGCTGATAAACAGTAAAACAGCTAGCCTAACGCTTGCTGAAGGCGTGAACATCTTCATGGATTGGCTAAGCGTGAACATATCGAAGATGACAACTGTGAGAGCCTTTGTAAACATAACCAAGTGGCAGTACGATACTGACCCGAGCAACAACTACATGTGGTCACCTGCAAGATCTCTAAAGCCATTCACAGACTTCCGAATAATAGTGCTTTGGAGACCTAAGCAAGTTAAGCAGAGCTGGACACTGTTACCAGAAGACGTTATAGAGATTGATATAGGCATCTATATGCCGATAAACACCACGTCAATACCGCTAAAACTGAACTACAGCATAACCGCCAAGGACTTGAAGCTCAAAGCATTCAAAGACATTACCAAGAGGTTTGAGGTGATCAGAGCTGCAGCGCCAGGAATAATATGGAGGAACTTCACAGTTGCAGTCCCATGGACATCGAGAGTTGTGATAAACGCCAGCATCTATAACGACCTCGACGACGTCTCTGCAAACAACAACATAACCATAGCGATACCCATAGACCCTGACATAAAGCTATCGATAGCTAAGTACACAAGCTACGTCATTGAAGGCAGAGATGCTACTGTAACAGTTTATCTGAAGAGCAATGTAGAGGCGGAGACAGGTGCAATAGCATGGGTAACTGTAGAGGACAACACAACAGCCACAATAATCAAGAGAGTCGAGATCGGTGTAGAGCCAGAGAAAACCGTGGACATAAGCTTCAAAGCACCTCAGAACCCGCCGATGATGTGGATCATAAGGAAGCCAACACAAGAACACATATTGACAGCATCTGTAACAGGCTACGACACGTACCTAGCTGATAATAGCCAGAGCATCAAGGTAACCGTGGTATCGTATCAATGGATAGTAGCAGCAATAGCAATAGCAGCAATCATAATAATCATAGCAGCCATATCAAGAGCAATACGCAAATCCATCACCATGAGCATAGAGGATGAGATGGAATACGTAAAGAGAAAGAGGTTTGTGCACAAAAAAGATTAAAACACCACCTCACTCTTTTTTGTAGCACCTACCACAAAATACAAACAAAATGAATAACATAAGCTTATTTTGCTTTCTCGCTCTCTTACTTCTAGGTGAACTGGGTATGAATAGAGGCACAATCACATCTATAGCTATAGCAATACTATCTATATCTCTGATTCAAATTGCAGATATAGCGACATCCCAAACAGTTAGTATTAGTAGTTACTATATACCTGCATTAGCCGGGTACACAGAGCCATTAGCAGTATTTATGAATAGCGGTGTTCTATATGTGGTTTACGACAATGGAGTAAATGGCACAACTGTGGTGAGGCTTGACACCGGTGGAGTTGTTAAGACATGTGCATTTAGTGATTACGTTTTAATTGATTACATTGTTGGTGGTAACAACACAGCATATGCTGCTATGACGTATGACGACGCTCGTTATGATATGAACAGCCTAAGAATTATTGATGTGCAGAACTGCAACATAATAGCAGATTTCCCGAAGTCTCGGTTACTTACTGATTCAGGTGGATGTGTTCAAGGTCATAATTGTTACCTAAGATACGATATGTATGCTAACACGTTGTTAGTGGTATACGAATACGATAACACATGGGTTAACGCATCTTTAGTGGATCCAGTTACTAGAACGATCATTAAAACTATAACTCTTGGTACGTATATAGATACAGCTGTTTACGGTGCCTATGTAGGCCCATACTACTACTACATAAATTCAAACGGTACATTGTATGTCTACGAAAAGGACTTGGATATATATAGAACAATATATCCTGCTCCTAGTGGCACTCCTACTTACACTAACCTACCGTTTCAACAAGCTGCAGCTGATATTGCTATTAATATGAATGGTGCTCTACTCCATGCAATTGTAAGCGGAGGTAGCACACTAAAGTACTTCTATTGGTATCGTACTCTTATTATGTATGACCATCTATTCACTACTAGCACAAGGTACTCAACAGATGCTGACAAAGAACCCTGTGCTTTTTGTGGTGTTGTAGCGTATAAGGATGTGTTTGCAGTTCTCAGCGGTATGTCTGATCATACCATATTCATATCTAATATACCAATCCCATACGTATTCGTATTCTCGCCAAGTAGAGGTATAGCAATAAACACAACCGTAATAGGTATGGCTATAAATGTGGACTACAATCTTTGGAGCAGCAACAAGATTGCTGCATTTGACCCACCTACAGGCTACATATACATAATCGATGCATCAACACTAGCAACAACTGCTACTACAGCTACTACAGAAACCGTTACTACTACGACGACCTTGTTTCATAACGTTACCACTACTGTTACTAATACTGTTACTACTACTATATTTAATACTACCACGGTTACGACTACTCAAACTATTACCAATACCATAACAACTACAGAGACTACTACTACTACTGAGACACAGACTGTTACAACTACTGCTGCTCCCTATCCCTCTATGTCTGGCACATGGCTGTTGCTGATAATGCTGATCCTAATCGTTCTAGCAATCATAGGCATCATAAAAATGTCTTCAAAATCCATTGCAACACAGGAAATGGCGTTCGTGAAAAAGAAGTAAATCAAATCATTTTATTTAATTTTGTAGTAGGTGCCACGGGATGGAAAATGGGTTGTGCAGAGCTCTAGTAGGGTTTAAAGCAGCATTCTGTAGCAGGTTCTACAGAATGAGATGTGAAGAGAAAAAGTTTTTGTTTTAGTCTTCTGGTAGATAGGGGTATAGTTCTTCTAATGTTTTTATCCATGCCTCTAGAAACTTCCTTGACTCTCCTGTGAGAATCCTTGTGGCAAGCTCCCTATAGCTGAAGACCTTCTCAAACTCTTCAAGCCTCTTAATGATGGCTCCATACTTCTTTTGACGCTCCTCAATATACCTATCAACAGCTTCTTTAGACCAGAACAAGCCGCATAGGCAGTGCCCTCTCATTCTGATATCGCTCAATGCATATATGCATGGGCATACCTTGTCTTTGTTGAGCTCGTAGATCTCCTCCTTTGAAGCGCTGGGTCTAGGAATTTTTAGGGGTCTGCATGGGCAGTAGGGGTAGCCATATCTATCGATGTTTATGAGGAGCTTGTACAGAAGTCTTTTAAATACTGTGGTGTTGGGAACTCTATACAAGTTGTTGGACTTAGCAAATGACTGCACTTTTGAGAAAACATCATTTAGCTGTGGATGTGTCCTTATATAACCCTCTCTAAGATATTCCTCCAAAATCCTGTTCTGCATCGCAGATATTGGCATACCCTCAAAGATGTAGCCACCGTTAATCCTAAACGTCGGCGTTACCCTGACAGGGAACGGTGAATCAACATATGTTATGTTATACAGCTTGACATTGACATATGGGCATGTAGCAGCAAGCTCTGAGACAAACTCTATAGCCATTGGACAGACCTCGCAATCATCATCAACAACAACTTCAACAAGGCTGAAGCTCTGTGTACATGGGATCTCAATTCCTTTGACCCACATCTTTTCATCACCATTAAGCTTCTTGAGGATGACGCCCTTGTTCTTCTCAAGAATACCTTTCGGCGGTATCAAAACGATTCTGTCTATAGTCTCGGTCTCGGATCGCTTACTCGCTTCCCCGCTCACTCTCCCTCACCTTCCTCTTAACAAATCTATAGTGGTCAGAGGGTTTATAAACACTGTGCAGAGCTGGCGCAGCCAACCCAAACAGAAAGCCAACAGCAGATGACACCCCGAAGACACTTGCAGAAGCCAACGCATCCTCAAAGCCCTTGGCGGCACCAAGAAGCCATGTAACGAACCTCCCAACAAGCTCATTAAGAGCAGGCCAATTGACGTAGAGAACACCAGCATACCACAGCAATGCTATCGGTAGTAGAGCTAAGCCTAGAGCAAATATGAACACTTTTGCAAGCTTCCTAATGACATAGCCTAACACAGCACCTATCGTGAAACCGCCAACAGCTTGAAGTGCAAGTATCTGGAGATCCAAGGCATTAACACCTCTTCTTA
>OFEJ01000038.1_pt1 | contig 40444 bp, 40 predicted proteins | sample 1521051 | NCBI WGS metagenome assembly OFEJ01 (sample SAMN06268701, study PRJEB24108) | sediment metagenome | isolation source: Joseph's Coat, Yellowstone National Park, Wyoming, USA | place: USA:Joseph's Coat, Yellowstone National Park, Wyoming, USA | reverse complement strand
ACGCCACCTAATCTCTCAATAACAGTAAAGCCGACATGCCACGTACCACAGATATTCATGGACATAGTGAACGCGGCAATCGCGGGAGGAATATGTGCAGCAGTGAACATCGCGATCATGGTTGGGCTACGAGCTCTGCTGTTTGCTCCTAAAGTCGCAACAGCCGTGGCAATGGAGCGCATCAGGGCGATGCAAGCACCGCCAGGTGTGCCCGTGTTCACAAACATACCAGGAGGCGGGACTGCGGTTGTTTCAGGCAATTACGTCAGTGCATTGCTCAGGGCTATTGATGAGACGATCGGCAAAATCCTTGACGACATCTTTAACCACTTCGGGCCACAGTACGCTTCGCAGGGCCCGGCGTATTTGTCGTTTGAAAGGAATGTGTTAGCGGCTCAGGATCCTCAAATATCAGGTATATTGAATAGAATAGCCTCTGAGATCTCCCAGAGCGCTCCACCAGGGAAAGGGTACGAAGTTTTTGCACAGTTCTTTTCTGATCTTGACTCTTACGCCAAGTGGGTCCTCAGGATTGAGACTTACGCAAGACTCGTCCCAAAGGATCTGAGGCTCTACTATGATCAGTCGGTGGAAATGCCGGACGAAGCTGCAAACTTTTATCATTACATCCGCCTGCGATTCGAGGATAAACCGCAAATTATTTGGCAGCTGGGTGCGGACTTGGACAAGCAGGCGGATGCAATTGCTTATGCGCTTTCGACTGACATGAATATACCTAATGCATTTAGGCAATATGTATCGCAGAACTTCTCGCCTGATTTTCTATATGGAGTATTACCAAACGAACCGACTGTGAAGAGCATATGGCAGGATACCTTCAAACAAGTAATGGAGTCATATGGCATCACCGTTAGTTATGTTCCGTCCTCACCCGGCTCGGCATTACAAATATTCGAAAAAGGTTATAACCCAGCCGTGATAGAGGAGTACACGGGGAGTAGTGGTACTCAATCGACGATTGGTGAGACGCCGTACACCGTCGAGACTATTACCGAGGGCACCGTCGAGACGACGCCGAGCGGTCAAGTACAAGTAACGCCACAGGTACCAACAACGCCGCAACAGGCAGTGAGCCAAATTAAGGATGTGGGAATTGTGGTAGATCTAGAGCCAGAACTAGAAAACCAAATCCTGAATAGCATAAATAAAATATTTAATAGCGTTCCACCCAGCGTAAAGAGTATAGTAGGGGATGCGCTGACTACGGTGTTAGACAGAAACGCACCACTGTGGAACTACTTCGCTGAGCTGTTGGCGGAACAAACCGACCAAGAAGCTGTAGCCAACCTAATCTCGCTGTTCTCAAGAGATTTGTACAGGTTCTTCGTGCATATATACAGTGCTGGCTACTACGGCGAGCAGTGGTATACATTATATACCTACTCTCAGTCAGATATGTGGAAATATGTACCAGTCGATGTGAATAACGCGTTTGGCTCCTTTAATAATCTCTACCAGGTATATACATATGAAATTAGGAGGTTCCTATTATCGACAATACCCAACGCTCCACCCGAGGTTTCACAAATAGGACCTGCTGTCTTCACAAATCCTTCCAACACCGCTGCGGTTTCAAAAGATATAGCAGAGTTGATCACCAACAATGGGCAGGACATAGTGGACTTTATTACAAACCTAGACAAAACTGTCACCAGGTTAGATGGATATCTAAGGGCTCTGAACGCGGCATATCAACAGTTAGAGGATACAATTAGTAAATATGGTGGATTGCAAGACTTATTGAAATCCATGCAGCAAGCATCGAAAGACTTTGACAATGTTCGACCGCCAGGTCTTACTGCTAAGTTTACCTCATTCTGGAATAGCTTGTTTGACGCATTAAAGGATCCGCTGGGCTGGGCTATGATAGCTATTCCATGCTTTGCGGCAGCTACGCAGGCTGGTTCTTTGAGTACGATGAAGGTCACTGTTGCCGAGTTTTTGTCCAAGTATTTCAAGGTGTTCAACCTGAGCAACTACGTGACGTCCGAGTATGGCATGGCGGTTTACGGTACGTACTCTGTAATTAATAAGTTGAAGGTGGACATACCCATCGAGTGGTTCATCTATTATGCACATGCATTCCCGTACGTCAAAGGCGTCAACAAGATATACAACATAGTCTTCGGAAAATCATCAACAACGTACTACTACATAGGCACAATAGGCTCGTTAATCAATTACTTCTTTGCGACACAGACGCAAGCCATAATAAATACGTTTGGTTACGGACCAATTGCATCTCTATACGAATGGATTAATTTACTCATTCAGCAAGCACCAGCATTGACGCCCGCCGCCGAGTGTATCATGCCTGTTAAGTTGACTGTTGTTGGTAATGGTCAGGATGTTGCGTACTTACACGCAGGCATACCAATCACGAGCAATGTCATGCAGGCAGCACTAACGGGACAGCTCGCGCCGGAGACGGCTAAGATAAGCCTGAGCATAGGCGGGATAGGAATACCGAACCCACAAACACAGTCCCAGCAACAGACGAGCGGGCTGGTGGCGACGTCGGCAACAGGCTCAAGCACATCCAGCGCCAGCGTGGTCATATATGGTGCGGGTCTTACGGCTAACGTGAACAATACAACCGTAATGATTCTGAAGTCGGCGCTACAAACCGTGAGTGGGAGCGGAACCGCCAGCATAGCCATGACGGATATACGCACCAACATAAACAAGGTAGCGTTCACGAGTTACGCGCCTAACGTAGGGTATCAATTAAGCATACCCGTATCAACAACAGGAACAGGCGTTATAGCGAACCAAAACACGTCGGTGGGCGTTTGGCTACATGTAGAGGGATACATGGTAACGCTACCTCAAACAGGTGGTGTAATACCAGTGGAGGTGCTCGATGTGGTGATGCCGATGGCGCTGTACTCAGTGAGTGGTTATATTTCTACAACAAGAACATCAAGCACAGTAGCCACCGGCTTGGTGGCCATGTCATCATCGGGAACCACGCAGACGAACCAATTAAGCATAAATATTGGCGTAGCACCTTCGTCGACGACTGCATACGTTGTAACAGACCCGGCGCAGTCGACTGTGAGCTTCTACGACACGAGCGGTAACCCACTGGCTCTGAACGTTAATGTATCGCTAAACGGTTCAGTTGCTTTGGATCCATCATCCTGCACAAACTTGGGCGGTTATGTAATGGGTTCGAACTGTGTGATTACCGGTTCAGCAACCTCCAACAGTCAAGTCGCTGTGAACCCATACGCTGTCCTGCCCAGCGGTGTTTCATGGGGCGGTTGCGTCAGCAACCCGCTGAGTGATGGTTCATACCCAATATCACAACTTACAAACCTTGAGGCATGCGCAGACCCGAGCACTGGCACCATAACCATCCAACTACCTAACGGCGGTTATGACGGCACAATAAGCGGGACTATTTATGCCGTGAACTACACATGCCAAAACCCAACATCCCTAGTCCTGCCTAACGGCACAACAGTCAGCGCATGCCCAGTGATTGGGTTCAGCACCTATGTATATGGGGTACCGCCCGAGATGCAGGGCACAAACGCCTACGTGAAGACAGTCGAAATAAACGTACCAGGACTACAGAACTACGCATCAACAGGCGCCCAACTATACGCCGTCATAAGTGGGAACACAGGTAGCTCCGTGACTATTGAGGTACCATACGCAACGCCATCCACGCTCAGCGTTGTGTGCCAACAAGTCGGCGGCACCAACACGATAGCTGTCGAGAGCATCAGCACAATGGTGTCTGGTGGGAACCTGGTTGTTGAGGCGGTAATAACCAACAACACACAGACTCCATTGCCTATCTCGTTCACGCTGTCCGCAGGCATTGGTCAGCAGACCTGTGACGTAACGAGCAATTGCAACTACGGGAGCAGGGCTGACAACGCAACAACACCGTGCAACACGCCGATTACGTTGTCCTCAGGTAATTCCTACAGCGTAGTCCTAGCCGTACCGCTCACCTCAATATCGAGCGCCTGCAACGTACCACTGAGCGGACTGACAAGCATATCGGCGACGCTTGGTATAACGGTCTCAGGCAACGCAATAGGCACGTGCACAGCACAGGCGTCAACCCCACCATGCCAGTTCTACATCGGCACACAGCCAGCCTACATGCCAGCACCGCCGTATCTATGCCCAATCGCCTGGCAACACCCGACGTGCTATGTTGTTTCACAGTCAGGCGTAACAAACAACGGAATACCGGTGTTATTGCCTGGCCAGAACGCATCAATACAATGCATTGTACCACAGGTTAAGTTCCCAATACCTGTGCACATATATGCAGTACCAGTCAGCTACAGCGAGGTTGAGAGCATATGGAACAATTACGACGCAATGAACCAATACTTCCTGTCTAGGATGTACGGCATAAATGTTGCCCAGACACTGACAAACGGCTTTGGCTCAAACGTACCATTTGAGGTGAGCTTCAAGGCATCCACAGTGCCGGGTACGCACACAGTGGTTGTGGGGTTCATAGTTGTGCCAATAATGCCGACCGGTGGTACAGTCGCAATGCAGGGGACACCGAGCCAGGCATACTTGATTGATGCAACAACTGCTACATACCAAGTCCAGTCATCATCGGTAAACAGCGGCACGAGTATACAAGTCGGTGGGTACACACCATCAGGCACGCCATCTTCAAACAACAACGTGGAGTGCCCAGCGCCTGACCAGCTCAGTGTATCGCCAACAAACATCAACATAACAGCTCCACAAGGCGGTACGGCTGATTTCAAGTTCTCAATAATCAACGGTAGCCCATACACCATCTCAGTATCGTGCTCGTACCAAGACCCATTCATGCAGCAGGTGGTGAGCCTAGGCACACTCACAGCGCTGCCAGGAGGCAGTGCGCGGTTTGAGGCATCTATTGCGGTGCCATCCACGGCACAGACGGGTACGTACAACATACCTGTGGCGTGCAACTACGCAAGCACGGACACGGGGGCAACATGCGGAACTGCGCCTTCGCCCGCAGTGACGCTGGGTGTAATACAGCCGCAACAAACCACGCCGCCCTCTGGACAACAATCAATCACCGGCTACGCACAGGGACTGACAATAACGTGCAGTGGCCTGTCGAGCGGGATAGCCGTGTGCCCAGGCGGTACCGTCACTATTAATTGCAACGTAACAAACACCCTACAGTACCCTGTGCAACTAATGGCTGTGGTGTACGATGCAAGCGGCGCACCAATAGCCTCACTGCAGCAGCCATACACTGCGCCGCCAGGCGCATCAACGTTCAGCCTGCAATTCACGGCGCCCAACACAGTAGGCACGTTCATGTACAACCTATTAGTCATGCCGTCCAGCATAACACCACCGACCTCGCTACAGATATGTGGCTCGCTGAACCCGACGCAGTACTACCTATGCCAGTCATTCGATGTGGCTGTGACGAACGCCACATGCGTGTATCCAGTACAACAAGCACAGGCACCAACGCCAAGCGTATCAATAAACTTGACACAAGTAATGACCTCAGTCACGCAGTTAGCCATTGTGGCGGCGATGTTTGCAATGATAGCGTCGCTTATAAGGGGCCTGCGTGCATAGTTTATTTAATGCTTAAAATTTCCTACCTACTGAATGGGTAGCTTTAGTGTTTTGAATGAGCATGTCTTCATGGCTAAGAAGATACTGCTCGGGAGCATCAGGGCCTATGTTAATTTAAACAATGTGTACTTGTTCGTGTGGGACGACTACGCGTTTCTAGCGAATGAGGTGGATCTCGTGAGGGTTGGGGGTATCTACTACATTGCGTTCTTCCTAAACTTACCGAGCAGGTGGTACTACGAGTACGTGGAGGCCAAAAAAGAAAGGCAGAGTCGCACATTGACGTTTGCAATACCGCTACTGTACGATTTACCTCCATCGTTCAGTGTAGATGAGGAGGTCGTCAAGCAGGCGTTTGCATTCCTCTCGGGCGGTGCTGTGCGGGAGAACAGCGTGAGGATGCCCGACTCATTTATTGATTCAACATTTTATACGTACGTGTTCCTCGCATCGCTTGACGCGTTCTTATCAGGCGCATATGAGGCGGGCAGAGAGACGGAGACGTTCAAGGGCTATTTCGTAAGGATGACACAACTCTTCATGCCGATACAATTGATAGGCAATGTTGATACAAGGACGATAGCGAACCCATTGGTCAGGTGGATTTATGTGAAGACCGATGTAAACCTCGCTGTGGCGAGCGCAATGAGTGGTTGTGGTTATGCAGACCCTTCAGCCATACTAGACCCCTCAATCATAGACCAGGACTGTGCACAGAAGGTTATAAAGCACCTGAAGGCGCTGATAAAGGGAATAAACATATTGAGGTACAAGAAGTACCAAGTCCTCAGCTCCACAACCCTAACTTAGTGACGTTGCAATCTTCGGATTAGGACTGTAATGCCCGTCCTTATTAGGAACGCAATTAGCGAATACACCGACAGTATCACAACGAACCATGTAAGGCTTGACGCGACGTACACCGACAGCGGTATTAAGCCGAGCAGTTGGTATATGAGCACAGCCATAACTATAGCCACACCAACAATGAAGAAATCCCACTTCATAGCCAACAAAGCCTCAGTAACAGCCTGCCTTATCCACGAACCTTGTGTCAAAACAACCCGCATACCAAAAACGCTTCACAGCACTAATTAAAAACATTCTCATGCATAGGGTGCTGGCTCTTTTTAATTGGTTAATAAATATCCATGCGGGAGAAATATGAGCATCGACCTAACCGGCCTAATAAATACGATGATAAACCTTGGGATGGTAATGGTAGTGCTGGTGATGGTGTTCCAAATAATCGGCAGCATAAGCAGGGCATTCGGCGGCGGTGCAGGCGGTGGGCTGTAAGTTTATACAGTTCGAAACTCAAAATAGCGTAAAATCAAATTTATCTTTTTTATTTCCATCATATTTACATTATATATGTCCTGGCGCGGTCATACTTTGTGGCTACGAGTAAGGAATAATCACGCTTTTAGGTACATGTACGCATTGGCATTGATTCTTGGGTGGATCGGTGGGCTGTCGGTTAGGGCTGATCTGCCGTTTGCAATCATAATTGCAGAGATCATCGGGTTAATAATGTGGATTTGTTATGAAGCATGCTTTGCGAAGGCAACGCTACTGGCTTGGCTCATTGGAATACCGCTGATGGTTGTAGGCGCCTTGTCAATATATGCATTGTTTGTTCTGTTTACGCTAAACATACTTACCATCTTGGCAATTGTAGGCGCGTTGGCATATGGTATCTTCGGAGTGATCATAAACCTAGATGCTTTACATGAGTTTGTCGCAAGCATAACGGCAAGCAAAGTTTTTAAGTAATAAGTTCACCTAACCTGCAATGGCGCTTAGATTCGACTATGTAGTTACTACACTTGGGAAGGAGCCGAGGGAGGCGTATGTGATTGATGCAGCACAAATTGCATGGTGCCCTGCGAGGTATATTGTTGGTGTGAATTTTGAGGAGAGCCCACTCTTTGGTGTAATCCTTGGTTTGCTTAAGGATGCTGGTTACGAGGTAAATAAGGATGAGTGCGTGCAGTACACGCAATACAGGGTTTGTGGCAGGGTTCATGCAATAGCCGTATTGCCTAAGTACGTGGATGTATACATAGTGGTTAATTCAAAGGATGAGCTTATTGACTATATGAACTACGCCTCAGTCATTGCCTGGGTTCTGAAGAAAAAATACGGCGCACAGGCAAAAGTGAAGTTGCTAATACAGGAGGGTAACGCATTAATTGTCTGGGGGAACCCACCTACTGTTCCTGACGAGCTTGTCACAAGACATGGACTCATTGTAACAGTTCCAATAGACATACCAGAAATGAACGACCAAGCAATTGACCAGTTCATTAGGTACTACACAGCGTATAAGGAGTACGCGGTTCTACCAATACACAAGGGCAATTATTGTGCAACATGCCCACTGAGGACATCGTGTATAGAAAAACTCGTGCCACCAAACTCAACTAAGCAGGTAACTACGACTAGTGCGCCAATAACGATGCAACCCAGTAAGGAGGTTGATTCAATAGACGGCGTTAACATAAACGAGATAAAGGATGCCGTGAGGAGGCAGGGCGAGGTCGTGCTCAAGTTGAAGGATGAGTCGTGGGACAAAATAGGCGAGCTCGACAAGAAGCTGAGGAGTGAGGGGCTGATGATTATGTACAAAATAACGACAGGACAATTAGTGATAACGCGCGCAAAACGCGAAAAGAGACAAGCACAGCAGGAACAAAAAGAAACTACCTAAGTAGTAAAAACGTAATTTTTATTTTACAAGGCTATGTTCAGCGATGGCGTCAGTCTTAGGTGAAATTTCAAGGTATTTGCGCGAAATGTACAATGCGTTTGAGTACAGGGTTTACCCGGTTGTTGCGTTTGAGGAGACGCTGTTCTCAACGAACATAAAATCATCAATAGGCACTGCATTCCCCGTTGCTAATTATGGCAGTGGGACGTTGTTCGTAACCGCAAGCCATGTGGTTAAGGATTACGAGGACGTGTTCTTACTGATTCAGAGTCCTGACAACATGTCCATAGTACCTGCGGAAAAATCCCTGGTTTTGTGGCAGATGGGTAATAACATATTCGATATAGCAATACTCTATACAGGTAGCGTTAAAGTTGAGCCAATGAAACTTGGTAACAGCTTGCTTGTTAATAACGGCGATGTAGTTGTATCAATGGGTTACCCGCTCGGCATAGTTAGGAAGCCGACAATAGTTGAGGGGTTGGTTTCAGCCAACGACTTAGAATTAATTACGCAACTCGGTATAATGCACGGGATAATACAGACGACACTACCGCTGAACCCGGGCTTCAGTGGTGGGCCCATATTTAACGTGAACGGTGAGGTGGTTGGCATAGCGAGGGCAGTAATAATGGGCGCACAATTAATGTCGTATGCAACACCAATCAACTTCATAAAGCCGTTTGTGAAGTCTGCGGTAGAGACGGGGACGTTTAAGTACCCATCGCTTCAAGTAGTTACCGTGCTATACAATCCGCTTATGAAGGAGCTGTACAAGACACGCTACCCAGCAGTGCTTTCATGCGCGTCATCGCTCAGGCTTAATGCCATGAGGAGCATAGTTGTCGAGAGCTACAACTCGGACATACCGCCGTGCTCCGCCGTGCTCTCGGTATCGGTCGGACCAACAACCATAAACAACCCAACGCCAGCCCAAATAATACAAGCCCTATACGAAGCGTATTGGGAAGGAACACAGATGGTCATGACATTACAAACAACGAGCGGAGTAATAACAGTCGTACCGAGGTACATTTTAAAAACAATTTAAATAATTAATACCGTCGATTGTGGTAGCGCTCTCGCCTCATGAAATGAGGTCATATAAGTAGCTATTAGCGTGGAAGTGATGGAGAAACCGAGCCTGACACCTTCACCTATTTTGAATTTGTTCAAATAAGTATTTAAATGTAGGTTGAGAGAATTTTCTGGATGTAAAAACATGTATTCATATACATCGAATACAAATTTGTATTTAAGTAATGATCCACATTCCACATTGGCGTGACTTTCTACGAAGTGGTAGGTAGCCATGGGTATTGAGTAGAGCGGCGCGATGACGTTAAAATCGCAGACCGATTGTTCACTTACTCCAAATTGTAAATAGTAAACTACATAAGCATGGACGCTGGTACAGGTAACATTGTATGTGCCAAACAGAGAATTTAGAAACACTTCATGAATATTTTCTTCATAAACGCCATATCGTGGATACCATCTCAACGCTATTGTTCCTCCTCTTGGGTTGTTATTATGCGAAGATTGTTGCTTCATCAAATTAAACGGCGCTTAATGATTAAAAGCTCCTCAAATACGAGCCCAGTGGTACAAAACACTTCAAGTTAGTTTCCTAAACAACGTTATTTCGGAGATGGCGAACAGGTATAGTGTTATGACGAGGATTGATGCCAAAAATATGTCTGGTCCGCTCAGTAGTGGTGTTATTGATGTTACGGAGTTGGTCAGCGTTAGTAGGTCTGCGGTTATAAACCTTAGCACCATGATTTTCCAAACCATGGCTAGTGAAGCGGAGATAACGGTGTATATGTAGGGCGCATTAACACTTATGCTTGACAGGACTTTGCTGGCTGCAGCATACGGTAGGACATACGTAAGGGACAGCATGGACCGCTCAAAGAAGTCACGAATATACTCCAGTACGGAGTTCCTAGCCTGAACCAGGGGTTCAACTCTCATTTAGCACCGACCTCCTTATTTAATAAGTTCTTGTACTGCATAAATAAGTATGTTGCAATACCTGTTGCAATCGGTATTATAACAATTTGTATGTAGCTCGGCGCGTTCTGGAACGAATTAACGAAACTATTCAGCAAGAATAACCCAGCACTGAGTAGGGCAACCCCAGCTCCAGCAATAATTACGTATCTAACTATTCCAGGTTGCACGTTTAATTATAAAGGTAATAATTAAAAATGCTTTATTCTTCATTTATAATGCGGGTATGATGAGCGATAAATTCATTAGCGAACTCCACAGGGTTGAGGAGTTCAACGGGATGAAAGTAATAGCTGACGCTGTACAGATCGTCGTAACCGGTACCATATTTAAGGAAACACCGAAGGATCCGCACTCGCTTAGGCTGAAGGAGCTACTTGCATTGCTGTTTAAGAACGTAGAGGTCAAACCAAGGAACAACGCAGTTACGTTTAAGCTGGTGGAACCCAATAACCTAACGCTGACCATATTCTCCACAGGCAAGTTCATTGCAAACAACGTGGCCAACATCGGCGATTTGGTTTATGTGTACAAGGTGATTTATCAGGCGGTGGCTGAGACATCGTCTGATGAGTACGTAAGCACAGCTATAAACCACGTAACAAAGAACAGGAGGTTGCTACTGAACACATTGGCGCGTAATGTTTACCCACTGTTGGTACACCCGAACGAGTTGATCAAATACATATCGATAAAGAACATGGTGGTGAATGTAACAATAGAGCCACACCCAGATCCAGCATTTGTGAAGCTGGTGGTGGATAAAATACGGAGTAATAGGCAGTACGGATTCACGCTTAAGTACAGGGAGAGGTTCCCGGCATACATAATCCAAGGCAAGGTGGGGAACAAAAAGATAAACGTGCTCTTGTTCAACAACGCAAACATGGTGATAGCAAATGTACCGTCAATAAACGACGCAATAAAAATAGCGAAGCAAATCATGACATTAGCATGGCAACAATGACCTCTTCCTGCCCTTAGGAGCGAGGCTTGGCGTAGTTGTCAAACCGAAGGTGTAAAAAATAAAGCGCATCATTTGGAATTGCTGGGGATTTTTATTTGCAATTTTCGCCTTATGTTTGATGAGTGAGTGCAACTTTGTTGAGCCGTTGAAGAGCTGGGTGCTAAGTGGTGGCGTTATGTTCGAGGATATGGTGAAGAACGTTAACGTATCGCTACCGGAGGGTCTTGGTACTATGCCGTTTGGCAAGGTCTTGCTTGAGCATGTATCTACACAGCTCAATCAATTATTGACATCACCACTACCTGTCGAGTTCGCTAAGCGCTATCGAGTAGTTAGGATACCCGAGGTATATGTTTTTGCAGTGCCTCCTGATTTTTCATCAGTGTTCTACTCATCATACAACATAACCCCAATAGCCTCGCTAGTTAAGTTTGCAGGGCTTAATACAGGGTGTGTAAATCCCAACAATTCCTTGCTCGCTGTTCCGTACATGTTCCAAAGGTCGATACTTTATATAGCTCCGTTCAACCAAACAACTGTGCTACTAGGAATCCTGGGCTTCATGTCCGAGGGAGAGCCAATACCTCTTGTGCGTGTTATGAAGTACATAGCGGACAAATCGAAGGGCGGCACTATGAAGTTTAAGGACTTTAAGAGACTGATTGAGATAAGCGGGTTCTTTAGATACATCATATACTTCAACCCGCAAGGCATAACTGCAACCCCATTCCCAGAATTCCTAGACGAGTTAACGCGTGTTGTGTTTGCGTAATTGGTATGGGTAGGCGTTTACTTTACTTACTCATTCAAAGAAACCTGCTTGCAGGTCTTGATTGGAGGGTTGGGCTACCGTCCGCCCACAGTTATTCATCAATAACGGATTACCTAAGGGACTTCGGGATTAAGTACACATCCTGCTTCACTACAGAGGATATTGCTGGCTGTGAAACATCCCAGACAATGCTGATTCCAGATACGTATAACGCAATAATACTATCAAACAGGGGTGATAATTCATGGCAAACCTCGCCCTTTAGTGCGGGGTCGCCCCACTTCGTGGAGTTTCACGAAGATAGGTTTATAAAACCCAGTGCTTCTAAGGTACCCAATAACCCCCATAGAGGGGGTAACAACCGAGACCCCCAAGGTGAAACCCGCCCACCAGGGCGGGAAGGGGGTCATAGGTATATCCGATACCTTATCCGATACCTATCGCCTGGCGGTTCAGTATTTATCGACAACGAAGTAGTCTATACAAGACCGCGTGTGGTAATTAACGTACCATGTGACGCATTGACAACACATGGCGGTTCACTATCGCCAATCGAGCTGTACTCAATCGATTGGGAAATAATTGGTTGCAAGGACGTAGCAACAGCCAGCCAACCACCTAGTGGATCGGTAAAAGTAATCCGTGTGTGTAGCAAAGATGTAAAGCATAATTGTGTAGATCCAATTGAGCTTGCAATAAGACTCAACAGGTTCGCAAGTGTTATTGAGTAACCTTGCGAGCCCTTTTAAGGAGCCTAAACAGGTTGTTCACGAACATTATTATGGATACTGTTATTATGGTTATTGACAAGTATGTAAAGGGGTCGGCATTCCATGCTACGTACAGTGTTACGAATACGTAGGCAATCACAATTACTGCACCTACTATCGTTTCTACATATCCAATGTTCACGCTTCATGTTGTTAGGTTAAAAATAAAAGCGTGTACGAGTGGGGTTAATGGGGAATTTATATTTAATTAAACACATAATTCGTGATGAGGCTTGATACATACGCAATAAAGGACCTGGGATTTCCACAGGTTGTTGAATTAGTACAGAGGACTGCGGAAGCCACAAGTAGCGTGTTTATGAATGTGACCAAGACTGTGTTTGGCGCCGTGATGATTGGGGTAATAGTTTTGGGCTTCATAGGCTTTGCAATGTCGTTCTTCACAGGGCTCGCAATATATCAAACAGTGCTTGCGACAATGGCTGTGGTTATTGCGTTCACCTTCATAGTGTTTGGTTTAGCCTGGGTCATGCGCCAGGCAATAGCCAGCCTTAGGAGGTGAGAATCATGGCGGCCCCTGCATTTACACAGGTCTTACCAACCGTGGTGTTGATTAACGGCAACACGGCATGTTTCGTGCCGAGCATGCAGTTCACCCTTCAGCAGACCGCGTCTAATGTGCTTTCCGAGATAGTGACGCTAAGCGTGCTTAATCAATCTGTCCAGTCTTCGTATTCAATAGTTGGTGGACAAGCAAGTGGCGTAATCTCACTGAACCTAAGTTCCCTGGCCAACACAACATCTACAACGTCCGCTACGCCGGACGAGTCTGCATCACTTGTTCAGGGGCAGGCGTATCAGTTGCAGAACCCAGGCCTCGTGATTCTGCACTTAAGCGATACTACACCGTTTAGTGCAACAATAACAATAGCTGGGCAGAGTATAACGGTTCCGGTGGCTACATCATACAGCGGAGGCGGTGTTTACCAGGCATGCTTCGCCTTTAGTGCAAACACGGCGACTACGGTGACCTTTACGTCATCTTCATCCACAACAACCGCATCGCTTTATGAATTCTACACGCCACAGTCTAGCTGGTTCACCACAGCCACGTTGAGCTGGGTTGATAAGCTACAATTCGGGTTCACCAACTCGCAAAGGGCGAGCCCATATACAATACAGGCGTTAGTGCCGCTCAACCTAACGCCGCCAGTGCAAGTATCATCTACAGCATTATCGGTCAGCTACCGCTGAGCCTAATTAAAACATCACATGTTTATTTGTTCTAAAAAATTTTTATTTACAGATGGCAATTATAGCGATGCCCATCGCAGACCTAAAGAGGGCTCAGGGAACTGCTCAGAATGCAAGCTCTGTAGCACCTACTCAAGCAGTAGCGCCGGCACAGCAACAGTCCAGGCCCACCTCTACGCCGCAGAAGGTGGTGCAACAAACCAAGCCAGCTATGGCAACGCCACCTAGGGCCATTAGGATGCGCCCAGCGCAACAGGGGGGCGGTACTGACATTAGGCGTGTCATCGCAATGATGATGTCAATGATGAGCTCAATAATCGGCTTATACACCGTCGTCTACGCAATGCAGATAGTCTACTCAGTACCACCCGCCCAATTGGTCGGTACACCAATCGCGTTCTCGCTAGGCTGAGGGGGTGGTTAAAATGGCGCTTGACGCAGTGGCCGCGCTTGAGGCACTTGGGAATATAATGACTCAATTAATGAGCTTGACGATGATCAGCCAAGCGTTTAGGTTAATGGTTCAACAACAGGCAAGCAGTGAGGAGGCGTACGTTGCAAGGGCCCTTAGGTACATTGACCCAGACGCATACAACGCAATAAGGCAGTCAAGCATAACCAGGGGCTTCAAAATAGCTCTCATACAACAGGCAGGAGAGGGGGAGCGAGAGCGGTTGCGCAGGGAGGCAGAACGCATGAGCGAGCGACCGTGGGTGGCGCCAACCGTGCCACCACCGATTTGCGAAGAATTGCCGGAGAACCTACCAGCGCTGGCTTATGAGTATGTACAGTATGCAATCACCACGCCGTTTGTCCATAATTGGTCGATGGCACTCAGTGGCAATAGGGATATGGCGATGACTGCCGTGGCCGGCCCATGCACTAGGATAGCAATGGCGATGGTCGCAGGCAGGCTTCTGTACAAGTGGTTTACCGAAACAATCATGAGCGAGTGCGGTTCATCCGTTGAGCTGGAGCCTACAAGTGTTGCGAGATTCGTCGTAGCCGCAGTACTGAGGAGCTTGAACGTCACTCCAGAATTAGCTCTCACTTGTAGGGATGATGTGGATAAACTAAGTAAAATAAAATTCGGTCTCTGAGCCTTTCTCGCCCTAAAAGGGCGAGGTTTGCTCAATTGTTATCAACTTTGTTTTTATTTGTTTGGGTTTGTTTTTCATGGAATGAGTGCCGGAAGTAGTCTGCTCAATTTGCTTCTGAGGAGTAGTATTGGTGAGCTTCAGCCGTTGGATGAGGAAATAATTAGGGAAGCGAAGAAATTCATAGGAATCAATGGGGTAATCGGATTCAGTAATTACCTCAGGCCCAAGATTAAGGGCGGTAAGGTAGTGTTTTCACAACCGTCAATTAGGTTTTACGTATTGCGTAAAATCAACAAGAAGCAATTAGTCGGTGGCGGCATACCTGAGGAGATAGGCGGGATACCGACCGATGTAATTGAGATAGGCGGTACTGTGAAGTCCATGGTACTTACGCCGAAGAATTTAACGGGTGCATCATCAACACAGGGCTACCTATGCGTTTACTGCACGAGGTACAGGCCGTTTCCAGCAGGGGTAAGTGTGGGTAACGCGGCAGTATCAATACCGTCGTCGGGCACCCTGAATTACTTCTACGTTGACCAAAACAACGTGTTATACATAGCCTCCAACTCACACGTCTTTAACCTACTTAATTTGGGCTCGGCGGGTAACTCAATTACACAACCAGGGCCACTGTACGGTGGGCAAGCGCCGAATGACACGATTGCGGAGTTAACGTGGTTTGTAAACATAGTGCCGGGTCAGGAGTACATGAGCGACTTCGCAATAGCTAAGGTTACGAATACGAACTATGTAATATCAGTAATTGGCTACGGACAGCTCAACAACTACCTAAGGAGCTCGTCTGACTACCATAACGGAATGAGCGTCGTGCTAGTCGGGGCAACAACAGGCGTTCAGCAAGGAACTGTGTTCGATACATGCGCCACGCTCAGCATAAGCTATGACCAAGGCCCGGCGACATTGAACTGCATGATGCTGGTGCAGTCGTCGACAGGCTCCGTAATGGCGGGCGATTCCGGAGCGCCCGTGTTTACGCCATCCGGCTCGCTTGCCGGTATACTCGTCGGTGGAACAACGAGCGGTAATGTCTGGGCCGTATCACCACTGTACCAAGCACTCAACATGGCTGCCGCCAATGGGTATAACCTGACTCCAGTAATACCGTTGCTCCCAACTCCACCGCCGAAGATAACCCAACCAACGCCAATCAACCTAGCCACTGCCCTGACAGTACTAGCAACAGAGGCGCTGGCTGCGTCATTCGCATCCAACATGGTTAAGATAACGGTTCAACGATACGTGTCCGGTAGAGGTAAAACTTAAAACCAAGCAATGATCACACACTTGGTGTAGTGCTCCGTAGTTTGGCGGTATACTTGTTGTAGTAAACTTTTTATTTAGATGCGTATACCATTATTGAATGCCTGGGTTCAGCGATGTTGATGAAGTGGAGGGGAAGAGTCAAGACCAGAATCAGAAGGATCCGATCGACCTGCTCCGCGAGTGGGTTGCGTTTAACAAGGTTGTTAAGCTGTATGACTGTGGTGAGGAAGACCCAAGTTATGGTGGGGTGTATTGGACTATTTTGGAGCGAGGGCAGTCAAGTACAGATTTCACGCCTATGAGGCCAAGGCCTGGGCAGTGTAAGGTTGTTAGTACGCTGGTCAAGTCAATCCTGGAGAGCGCAAAGCAATCGATTGATAAGACCGACATAAACATTATATACGAACCACCAGGCGTTGGTAAAACAATGATGTCGCTTGTTGCAATGACGAACATAATATCGAAGATTTTATTTGACGACGCATACAAATCAATACTTCAGGACAGGAATTTCCTAAAACCTACGGTGTTTAACCAAAATCAAGGTAATGTTGTTGTGGGTACAATGATCGTACCGTTATCATCACTAGCACAACAAATAGCGGAGGATTTTACGCGCAGGTATGCTGTTGCGATACCCACGCCGGACGGGTACGCAGGCGTTATTACAGATATCATGTTAATTATAGGCAAAAGGAACTATGTATGCCCATATTTCTCATTACCTGACAAGATAGTGCGCGCCGACGAGCCGGGCCTATACTGTACAGAAATGCCTGTAGTAACTACCATAAATAAGCGATTAGTTAAGTTCATTGCAGACCCAAATTATGTACTATTCTCAACAACGCGGGGACAGACCGACTTTGAGTCAGGTAGTTCATTCATCCCAATTAACAAGGTGCAACTAACCGACGCATTAGTAAGAGAGATAGAGAGCATACATGACGCATTATCCAACATGCATGGTTCGACAAAGACTCTGAAGCTGGCATACAACGCCGATGGCAGGTTAAGGGATGCGCTTGAAAATGAATTGAAGAACAACACAGAAATAATCGAGTATCAAGCGGCGCTCGGCTCGCGCGTCAGGGTCATTATCAGGAAGGAACCGCCTCCTATGCCTAACAAGGATGATTCAAAACAAGGACCGACAAACTATGGCATTCACATGTGCGATTATATGGGTCAGTTCTACGGGATGTTCCATTCATCACGTCCTCTAATACTTGTTATGACGTATGAGGAGTGGCTGGCAATGCTTAGGAATGGCAAGTTACCCGTCTCCATTGCGATGACGATTGATGAGATTGACGAGTTCATTGAGAGGACATACCCACACATAAGGATACCGCATAGTTTTTACGACGAACTTGAGGCGTTGTCCGCCAGGCATGGTGAGCTCACTGAGTCTCAAAACTTGGTGACCTTTTTAAAGACTTCCGTGAAGAACGTGCTTCCATTAGATAAAGTACATGATATTGAGTTATTGATTAAAAGCCTTGCCGACAAACTTGAATTGTTAATAAACGTAGACAAAGATGCTTTGCATGCATATAGGGAGGTCAAGAGATTGTACAACGAGGTGCAGTACTTAAGGGAGTTGGCAACGGATAGGTTGGTGTTGGTTCGTGATAATGATGCCAAGGAGGATATACTAACAATAGCGCGTTTCCATAAGTTGTTCACGCATGTTGCTGGCGCGTCCTCAAGCATCCTCATACACATGACAGCTACACCACTGCCGGAACAGATGGCGCATGAGATATTTGGTGCGAAGCAGGTAAGGTATATACAAAGCAGGGATGAGTTGTACGGATACGTTATAATACCGAACGATAGGGACGTAATGACGTACAAATACCCAGGCAAGTACATAAAGATGCTTGCTAAAAAGAAGATGACGGAAGACGACCTATATAAGACTGACATGTCTGTCTTGATCGATATTGCAAACTACGTATCGGCATACCTTAGGTTAATTGTGCTTGCGCACAGGTATGTAAAGCAGAAGTATGAGAAAGAGGAAATAGGTTCGTCAAGGGTTATCGGCATACTGAGCTCAAACAGCTTCGGCGAAATGCTTCTGAGGACTATGCACAGGTCGTCGAGAATAGCGGAGTTAGCCACGCTGAACCTGGTAGACGTGGCTAACCTACTAGGCGTAGATGTCTATTTACTCTTTGGCGATGTCTCGCTGAAGATCTCGCCAGGCGGTAGTGTAACTGATGTATCGAAGGATACGATGAACATATTGTTGACGTTCAGGAGGAAATATGATCCAAACTTCGTAGTAATAACAAGCAAGGTAAACAGGGGCTACGATCTATACGGTGGCGGTGCAATGGTTATAGACAGGATGCCGAACCCAGCTATGACCAGTTGGAGGGTTCAGCACATGCGTGTACTTGACAGGTTCAAAACGAATGAGCGTGGTGAGTACTCGTTTAAGGATACTTATACTAGGTTTGTAGCCAGGAGCACAGTTCTGCAGTACATAGGCAGGATGCTCAGAGCGCCGACAGACAAGGCGGTTGTTATGTCGCCCGACATGCGTCTCATGGATGTCCTTGAATTAATGACAACAATAGGGATAGACACATCTGAAACTAACAATGATGACAAGAAACCACTTAGAGTTAAGGTGTACATAGCAAAATCAGTAGTAGACCCGCTTCAAGAGGATAAACTACAACCATTTAACAAAGCACTGATGAATGAAAAATACGACTGGCTCTCCACATTCTACGGCGTAATCGTCGAATATCGAAACAAAACACTCACGCTTTAGGTGTTTTATTTTTTATTTTATAGAAATGTATTGGCAATGTCCGAGACTGGCGCGTCTGGGATATTGGCGTTGGGGCAGATGCTTGGAATGATTGTGTTACTCGAAGTGCTGGTGCAGGCATTCACTGTACGCCAGACGGTGCAGAAGCCCTTCTACATCTACTCGTCATCGCAGTTAAACCTGACAGGAACAACAACCCTATTCAGCACCTCAACTGGCGGCAAACTTGAGAGCATGAGGATAGTCACGTCACAGAACGACTTCTCCCTAATCCTAGTAATAGATGGCAACCAAACAGTTATACCGAGCTCCGCAATCATGAACGGCGCAGTGCCCATGCCGGGCATATCCTACGTGCCAACGCAGGACACCACAACATTCGTAATAGCGCTGGACAACATAGAGTTTTCAAAGTCGCTGCAGGTGGTCATACAACCAGCCACAACGCTGACGATATACTCAATAACAGCCAAAGGATACACACTGGAGCAAGTAACGAGGTTCGGACTTGTCCTAGGCTAATACGGTTTTACAACTGAAAGCCTCGCCCTTCAGGGCGGGAATGGAGGTCATTTTGTTCCAAATACTCCTTGACCTTAGATATTACAAGCCTTTGTATTTCCCTGACCTCCCGTTCATCACTGAACGGCAGTAGGCTCTGAAGATACTTGGTCGTCGAGTCAGAATAAGCAAACTGTATCGGGTCCATGTTCAGTTTATGGCTTGTGCTCAGTACATACTTGACCACGGCTGGGACGACAACCTCAACACGCGGTCTTAATACGTATTTATTCTTAGCGACCTTCTCGACATAGTAATATTTTTTCACTAACACATTTACCAACTTCGCAACATCTGCACTCCTCAGTACTTTTACACCATACGTCTCAAGGATCTTGCGAGCCCATCGTCTATAGGTAGACATCTACGGTGCTACATCCAAATGAGCAAGCAAAAAAGAAAACTGTATAGGATTTTTCCATTTTGTTCTTAAGTGAATAGCGTGAGCGGGGATTTGAACGTTGATTTTACAAGCATAACTGATGAAGCGTTGCTGAGCAAGGCTAGGGAGCTCCTGGACAGGATGGCTAGTATATTCATAAGGATTAGGGGGTACATACTGCAGGTCGATGCTAAGGTGATATCTCCATCGTACACGCAGGTACGCGTTAAGTACTTAGTGAGACTTTACGATGTTGATAGGAGCGAAAGGGTGCCAGCATACGATGAAGTACAGGAGTACGTAAGCTCGACAGTTGACACACTCTTTAAGAATAAGCCCATCTTGGTGTCCATATTCGACAGGAGCGATGTTTCGTCAACCGTTTCATACCTCTTCAAAGGGTTGCTCAATGACAAGGAGAAGTCGGTGTTTGCGGAATCAGCCTTGAAGTCTGCCAGGGAGCTTGTGAACATCGTCATTGTTGTGTCGCTGTTAAAGGAGATATACGTAAACAACAGGTACGAACTACTGCCAATACTTGAGCAGTACGACCCGCAGTTAGCCGATATGGTAAGGGAATACCAAAACGTCTTTGACTCATACAAAATGTGGATACCTGGCAGGATAATCAACATATGGACTGGTAACCTAGACGTGTATGCGGTGGAATATCCAGAGGAGAAGGTGGAGAGGTACGTGCTCGGCATAGACTACATAATAGACCTATCCACAGAGCAGTACATACAGGAGAGACTGGCAGAGTGCAGGGGAAACATACAGTGCGAGAAGGAGTTAATGCCGGCGATACGGGATGACGTGCAGAGCATGATAGAGTCATACAAATGCCTGAACAAAGAAAGCGAGGACGAGTTCAAGGAATGCATGGCGAGGACGTGGCAACTTGAAGAATAGCGTTTTTTTAAAAAAAAATAATCTACGTAATTTTTATTGATTAGGATTATTGGTTCTGAATCACAATGAGTGATGCCGGGGGAACTGGCGAGACGGAGGTCGAGGAGAAGCAACGTAGGCGTGGAGCAACAAAGGTGAGGCAGGGCGCAAAGGTCAGGGTTTCCCCGGAGACTCTGATAGAGATTTACGCAACATCGGAGGTAACCGGCAGGGATCCATCGGAGATTATTGAGGAGTCAATGAAGTATACAAACCTCCTTGGGAGGGCTGAGGCATACGGCAACCTCATGGTCAGCGATATAATAAAGGCGCTTGCCGCTGCTAAGGATATTTCAGAGACGGCGATGAACGTCAGCACAATGTACGACTCGGTAATCAGCAAACGCGTGAGCGAGTTATCACAGGCTGTCGGCATCGTTGAAGGCGTCTACACACGCGCGTACCAGTCGCAACTCGATGAAGTGAAGAGGTCATTTGTTGAGAGATTAATTACTGAGCTGAAACCGATAGTTAGGGAGGCATTCCTGGAGGAGCTGGCAAGGGTGTACAGCGGGTCGGAAGAGTATGAGCGAATAAGGGAATCGCTGTCAGCGGAGGCCAGGTCGCGCATTGCGGGGGCCCAGGTATCACAGGCTAACGCATGGCTTTATGCAAAGATCAATGAGGCGTCCGCGCGCATTGCAAATAGACTGAGGCCATTAATAGAAATGTTAATTGACGAGATGCTCAAGCCAATCGAGGCGCAACTGGACAAGGCAGTTGCAAACACAATGAGCCAAGGTGGGTATAAACCACAGATACCAAAGCTCAAGACACGCACTGCAATACTGCAATCGGAACAGGAGAAGCAGGAACAGGCAGGCAACAACCCATCTGGGCAACAAACAACCAATAAAACCCAGCAGTAACGAAGATAACAAATATTTTTATTAATTCCCTTAAAGGTTGGCTGATTAAGATGTCTCTCGATGTATCGAAGTACTTACAATCACCGCCGTCAGTGACTGCATCGGATATGGTTGGGATAATCGTTAATATGTACTTCACAGTGTCGAGGAAGGTATCCGCATTTATGCTAGGTCCACCTGGTGTCGGTAAGTCCCAATCGGTTGAGGAGGCGGCCGACGCAATTGGAGTCATGCTTTCCAGCCTGTCGCAACAGCTCAGCTACATTGCCTATACGAAATTTACAGATGCGATGAAGAAGTGCAGTGTGGACGAGAGGGGGTTGTTGAAGGTGCTTGCTGATGAGTCTGGTATAACTAAGGCATCACAGGGCAAGAAGCTTGATGATGTCGTGCTTGAGACGTTGATTAAGAACATAAGGAGGATAGCAATACTCGCACTCGTTAGGTCACCACTTGTGTTTGCGAACATAAACCTAAAGGAGGGAAATACGTACACGGGCATTATGGATTTCGTCATACCAACAGCGATGATAAACCAGGTAATCGGAACCGATGTCTTCCCACCGTACAGCGAGGCGTTAATTAGCGATGCAAAGCTGATATTTCCAACACTTGGCATGAACGAAAGGCTCAGGAGCACATTGGCTACATCGCTTATTTCAGATGAATACATGAGGGTGAGCGGGGCTACCACGCTCTTCAGCGACGTGATTAACGCGTTTGGTTCGTGCAGGGGAATAATAGGGCTGTTCTTTGCATTCGCTAGGCTATTCAAACAGGGAATAACGTACGAGACGTTGAAGAGCCTAATCAAGATGAGGCTCGACAGGAAGGTTGTGGAGACATTCGACTCCTACTTCTACCTATTCGAACCGCCGTACCAGACAGTCGCTCAGCAATTCAAGTACCCAGTGTCTGGAGACATGACTAACTTCTACAGCTACGAGTACATGCCAGCGTCGTGTGATTACTTCGCAGTGAACAAGAACTTGACGCTTATGTCTATGGGCGTGAGGAGGGTTCTAATAACTGCCAACGGCGAGATGAAGTTCGACGCAGAGCTTGGGGACTTGTATGTACCATACGCCGCGCTCCCTGTGTATGAGGAGTTGAGGGACATATACAACTTCCTGTCTAGGTACAGGGAGTTCCTGAACATAGGCATACACAAATATGGAGAGACCCACATTGAGGAGCCGTTCGAGAAGTCCCTCGCCGGCGCCAAGGTGTGCCTGTTCAACTACCTGGACTTCAGGCTGAGCCAGCTTGAGCTTGAGGATATAAAGGGAGTGCCGAGCGACATAGCCGCCAGGTACCTGGCGCTCGTGCTCTTCGGCAAGAGAGGAGAAACCGAGACGTACGAGAAGGGAGGAGAACAAGCTGCGCAGAAAATCAAGGAGGAGGTGTTTAAATACTTGACGCTACCATATAGCGTAGTCAGGTCTTTGGAGTCAACCAAAGCCGTCTGGCTCGCGCCACCTTGGCTGCTCCGCGAGGGATTCGGCATATTGTTCCTTGACGAGCTCAACCTAGCGCCATACTACATGCAGGCTGCGGCGTACCAAATAGTCCTAGACAGGAGAATATCCACGGGGCACGAATTATCAAGCGGTATATTCGTAATCGCCGCTGGGAACAACGTTGATTGGGCGTCGGAAATTGCCAAGGAGCTACCATACCCGCTCAGGAACAGGTTCGCAATATTCTATGTGTACGCACAGCCATACTCATTCCTGGAGTGGGCTACGTACTATGCAAACATAATGCCGACACTGCTGAAGATGTACCTAGGCACGATAGCCATGGGCGGCGAGACGGGCATTAGGACAATTCATGAATCAATGGTTCTCCTGGAGAGACCGTGGTCGCCTGAAATGTACGGCGAGAACTACATACTTGTTACGCCGAGGAGCTTCGAGATGGCGAGCTACATGATTAACCTGACGGCGTACAACACGGCGCGCGTTGTGACGTCCAACCCGCTACTCTTTGCATCGCCAGAGACCAAGTCCCTTGGGGAAATAGTCAGCGACATTAATAAATCCGGCGATGTTGTGTCTACAATGATAAACGACATGGCGGTGAGACTCGCGACTGTGTCCCCATCGGTGTTCACGTACTTAATGCAGAGCATAATACTGAGGGCATCCTCAGTGCTCGGCGTGGACTATGGCGCACAATTCGCGCTCGCGTTATTGTCAGGGGGGTTACTCTCCGCAATGCAGGTGCTCGGGCTCAACCTGCTCGCATCGCTGTCGCCAGATAAGGTGAAGGAAAGACCGGTTGCTGCAATACAAGAGGTCGTGGGGTGCCTTGCAAATATCGGCAGGGCGTTTGCGCCGTTGTCCGCCCTGCTTTCAATACCGAATATTAAGGAAAAGATAAGGGGCCTGTTTATCTCAGCGTTGAGTATTGCAGGGCCAAATGCAAGCTTGTTTACGGAGGAGCTAATTGCGATGTTAGATAGCATTTATGGTATTTACAACATTAATGAGAGGAAGACCTATAGTGATGTAGCTAATGATGTTGCAAACCACCTAGCAATCACAATAAATTTGGCACTGTCCACACTAACTGCTTATGCGTTTACGAGACGTATAGAAGACTACTACTACTTAATAAGGGCATATCTAGTGTCTAAATTATTTGAGGAAACACTACAGTCACAGCGGCAACAACAAGCGCAACCACAGGCGCAACAACTACCGGAGATTAGTAGAACAATCATAACCTCGTTGCTGTACGGAACAAGTACAGGGGAACCACTTTCAAGCGTATTACTAAGCTTGATTCAGGCAAGAGAGTTCATAGATGCGATAGAGAACGCAGCAACGCTTATTGCGACTCAGCATAAAAAGGCACTGCGTACGACAACACAAGCGACAGGTCCGATTGAGAAGTTAAAGAAAGAATTGAAAGAAAAACCGAACATGTGGGATGTGTATAAGTACTTCATTGAAGCGTTCGGCGGCGCCGAGGGGCCGTACATACGTGCATGGAATGACAGGTTGAAGGTGGCGGTTGGTTCGGTGTGTCCGAACCTTACTGGTTACATGTAATGAGTGGTTAAAATGAGTATCAATGAATTTGAAACCCTCATTTTGGACAGGAGGTACAGGTTAGCCATCAGGGAGTGGGCTATACCGTACTACTTCTTCCTAATACTCGACGTCAGTGGCTCAATGTTCGTATCCATACAGGGTACAGACATGTCCCTTGCGGACTTCGTAGTTTCTACCGCGTTCACGTTCCTGTACAAGATGGCTAAGACTCACGAGGACGTTACTGGCGTGATAATAATGTACAGTAGCGAGTGCACGCCAGATGAGGAGAAACCGCTTGGTAAGTGCATGTTCGTGGGGAACCTGCTTAAGTGCCTGCGCGCTGGGCAGGAGTGTGGTGACATATACATAATCGGCAGGCAGATATTACCACAAACCGCGTTTAAGGAGTTGCTCAGGAGGGCTCGGCTGAACATAATCAGCGGCGGTACTGTGCCCGAGCCAGCCTTTTATGCCGCTGAGCAGGTCGCTGAGAAGTACGGCATACCATACTACGACATGGGCTTCTTCCTAACAGATGGTTATATAGAACCATCAACATTCGTACTGCCCAAGAGGCTGCGCAAGCCCAACAACTTCTACGTCTACGCCGAGGTGCTTGACGCCGTAATGGCGAGCAAATACGTATGGAGGGGCAACAACGTTACGGATATCGTGCACCGCCATACGTATCCAATACCAATACCAAAGCTCCAGAGCTCGTAGAGATAGGAAACGTTGTACAGGCAATATGCTATGGGGGATAGGATATAATGTTTTGTCCCTGGCGTACTCTAGGTCTTTCTTTTGGTTACAAAGGGTTTAAATTTTAGTTAAAATAAGGACTAACTAGTCCTGGGCGCGAGGCAACTGTGAGCGCCCAGGAGCCCAGCCCCGGGGCAACTGAGGAGTGATGCCCCGAGGATGGGGGCGAGAGCCCGACAGAGGATGATTGGTGATTAGGGTCGCAGGCATGAGGGGAAACGGGGCAGGAGCTCGTGAAAGTGCAGAATATAAACAGTCTCAAATATCTCTTAATAACATATTTTTATTAATTGCCAGACTTACTGTGATGGGCGCTGAAGCCAAGAAGGATCCAGAACCCAGCGTAAAAGACCCAATCACTGGCAAGGAGCTTGCTGAGTGGATTGAGAGGGAGGTCATTAATAAGCCATGGGACTTCAACTGCGAGCAACCAGCCGAGCTTATACTAACCACAACATCGCCTGCAGACGTAAAGAAGTGGATGCCCGCGCAGAACCAGATAAAGGAGTCGATAAAGTTCTCCGTATGTGCACCACTACTACCGGGCCCAATAATATGGGTCGGCTGGAAGGAGCAGGCGCCCTTCTACAAGCTCAGGTGGTACACGAAGGAGTCCGCGGACTACGTAAATTACACAAACGTAGGTGATATTGACGGAACAATAAACTCCATACTCAACCTAGTCAAGTCAGGCAAGATACTTGACCCCCTGACCGCGTTTGCAGCCCTCAAGCTCACCGCAATGATCGGATTCACGGCAGTCCTGGCCAATACGAATGCTGGCGGAGAGATAGTTACGCTGTCCTCGTTCACGCCAAGGAAGTACTATGACGCCACTAAGGAGGTGGCTATTTACTACGATAACTTACTGAGGCCATTCGGGTACAGGGTGCTCTACCTTGAGTACAATGTCGACAACTTCAGACAGCACGCCGTACTTGTGCCGGTGTTCCTGTTCGGGCACGATAACCCATTGGTAGGGCACATACCGACTTACCAGAACGACCACTACGGCGAGAGGACTACGGCGATGGACTTCAAGTACGGAGATACTGAGAAGCTCTACGTACTCTTCATACTGGACCCAGTCATGGTACCTAAGGAGAGCCTGGACAATGCAGTGGAGACACTGAGGAGGCAGTTCGGCATTAACGTCGAGGTGAAGAACTCGCTTGAGATGAAGTACAGGATGAGCCTGGTGCCTAAGTACGACGAAGCGTGCGCAAACGAGGCAATGAGGGAACTCGGCTATTCGGGGCAGAACTACAACAAGCCATTCGTGGACGCGGTTACGTGCATCAGGTGGGAGGAGCCGAGCTCTGGTGAGGATGTGCTTACGCTGTCGATATCTGTCGACCCGAGCTACGTGCCAACATATAAGATAGCCACCACGCTCTGGGCGTACCCAATCTTCGTCCAGGGCGGTAAGAATTCAACGACCTACGACAACTTCCTGAAGTTCGTGGCGTATGACGAGTACACTGTCAGGCTGTCGGGACTATCGTACCCAAGCGCGACATACCCAGTCGCTGTGCTCAACTACCTGAACCAGATGGTGCAGAGTAAGCTGTTCTACACATCGCTGACCTACACAGCCCCTGCATGTTCATCATTGCAGTTCGCGAATAATGAGGCGTGCTACAACGCAATTTCGAACCAGCTCAGGGCGTGGTTCACGCCGAGGCCGGTTAGGGCGTTTGTCGAGAATGGGATGAGGGATCTGTGGTGTAACATATATCCAGCAGGCATGTGCGATGCGATAGTCGATACGGCATACCTGTACTTCATGGGGCTGTACTCGCTCTTGAGCGAGAACGACATGAGGTTACTGTCACTGCTCTACTCGTATAGGCCGTTGCTCTCCTACGTATCGTTCTACGGTAACGACAGAGGCATACTAGGGCTGGTCATTGTGTCGCAGATACCGGTATTTGCATCAGGCATATCGCTACTCGTTCCACCGCTCGCGGCCGACGTGACGTCGATAAGCGGTACCTACATAGCGACCAAGCTCGTGCCCAACATAGACGGCAGGTTCCTGTACGAGATAGACGATGGTGGCTTTAAGGTCAGCTCATACGAGGAGTGGTTGAGGGCTATTAAACTAATGGAACCGGTCAATGTTGGGCTTGAGTGGGTTCCATCAATATCTACAATGTATGACGTGTTGTACGCAACAACGGGCGTACCGCCGACGTACATTGTGCCGTCAGACCCACCGATAGAGTACGAGAGCTCAACTACCGCATTCTTAAGGACATTCATCCCCGAAATCAAGGCATTAGCACTCAATAAGTCTGCCGTGGACAAAGCTGGGCTAAATTACTTTGGATTCTTGGTATCGCTGTACCAATCAACACCAGAGCTTGCAAATGGCCCCGACTTCATGGATGATGCAGAGGTGTACAAGCACACGAAGGACAAGGTACTACCATTAATTGAACAATCAATAAACAGGCTCGCTGAACTGACGAAAGTATAATAATAAAACCATAGTTATCATTACGTTAAAAACTTTTATATTCTTAGATTTACTGAGATATTGCAATGAGCCAGTCCACAACTCAGGAGGAGTTGCAAAAAGAGGTATCGGAAGTATGTAAGGTGCTGGAGGGGAAGGTTGATTTTTCATGGAATGGCGAAATGATTAAGTGGTCTTACCCAGACTTCTCGCCGTTAAGGAAGCTCTTTGCTGAACCGACGACTAGAGCGCTGGTTATGCTCAATATTGCTAGGCTTGCTGGTGCAAGTAAGGAGTGCTACGACAATATATACAACGGGTTGGTAAACACAATAGCCCTACCGAGAAGGTACTTTACATACGTGTTCGGTATCAATTTCTACACCTACTCCAGGCTAATCTATACGGAGGCAAGCATGTACCTTGGTGATAGGAGGATAGGTGTTGTACCAATAATACCTGGTGCATTGGGTTCGTCTACTTGGGAAGGAAATAACAAGAGAATTGAATTACCATCATATCTGTTCATGTATCCACCTCATTTCGTGATAGGTACAGCAACGCATGAATTCCTGCATGCAACCTCATACTACATGTCCTCAGAAAGCATAGAGAGGGTGATAAGGCTGGCGCGCGTTGCCGGCATCATGAAGATTTATGACGATATAGTTAATGTGATGGTTAGCGGTGGTGTACGCAGAGACGATGCAGAGAAAACAGCCATGGAATTGCTCATGAAGATGTACGCAATATTTCACAACATACTAACTGACGCTTATATTAATACGACAATACTGGCTATGTATGGCAGGGAAGCACCACGGTTGGTTCTCCCAATATCGAACGTAAGGAAGCTATCAAGTCCAAGTAGCAGTAGTTTAGTAGATGTTGTAGTGCCGACGATATTAGCAACGCACCTAGATGCTTTGAAGTACGCAAAGACGGCGCTTAGGTGTATGTATGAAGAACTGAACGAATACGCCAAGAATTACAACATGCCATATATACCGAGCAATGAGTCATTCTACCAGGACTTCTACAACAAAATTGACGACCTTGTTAATGAGTACAACTCATTGGCCGACAAGTTAGTTACCAATGAGGATGACTGGAAGGCTATGGTTGAGGGCTACTTCTACACCACCCTCGGCTACCCAAGGCCAGCGCCTAAGCACTTCACTGATTTAGACACTAAGCTACTCAACCTAGCCTCAACGGCACGTACTATGCAGGGTTACATAGTGACGCTTTACGAGATGTACTTCAAGCCGTTAATGGATGCAAGCCAGCCGGACATGACGCTGAGGGCGGCAAGGCTTGTGGATTTCCTAGACGCCACCTTCAACGTCAGTACATCCACAGTTCCAATCTGTTGGACAGCAACACTTGAGCGTAGTTACGACGTAGCTGGTCTGAAGGTGAAGTACGGGGACTGCGCAGAGGATAATATAAGCGGTTTTGTTCCTGACGAAGCAGAACTATTCACCGACACGAAGAATATTGATTCATTCACACCCGATGAGACAGGCGCCAAGTGGGCGGTGCTTGCATCAATCTTCGCATCCGAGGTGCTGGAGACAATATTCTCATCACTGAACCTACCACCCTCTGTCAAGGTTGAGAACAAGCGCGGGGATTGCGGTTTTGCAACGCCTTACTGTGAGGAGTTCATAATAAACGGCGGCGCCAAGGACGTAGCTACCGTGCTCGCACAGATATCGCTGGACAAGTTGCAGGCGCAAGTCCAGCAACAGTGGTTCAACTACAAGAGCTCAATAACCAACCTGGACTCCGAGTATATGAAGAAGTGCACTCAGTTCACAGGAAACCAAGCACTATGCACCGAGCTACCGGGGCGGTTGAACTATGTGTGGCAACATATATGTGGAGGAGTCGGTCCTTGTAGAGGAAGCACATGCACGTGCCCAGGAGGAACATGCCCACCCCCACCACCGCCGCCTCCACCTCCACCACCGCCAGGTGGTAGGCCACCGTGCTACCCCAACTGCCCGCCAGCTAATACCTACACGGAAGTAAAGCCCGTGCCAGTCGATGAGTTGATTAGGAGGTTGGCGCCGCCACCGCCAGTACCGCCATCGGCGCCAGGTGGCACAGAGACTAGGGTAAAGTGGAAGCAGGGGTAGCGTTCAATTACTACGGCGAACCCACCCCTCTCCTCTTCTCGTTCAAAAACAACCACTTTCTTTATAATACTTAGAGAAAACGTTAAGCGGGACCAAAAATGGCCAGGAGAAGTGGGCACGGCCACGGAAAGACTGATGTTCAAACAGCGATGGCAAAGTACATCAACGCCATAACGTTTGCCCTACAGAACAACTTTTACGCTAAAGGTGTCGCTGAGTTCTTAGGCGTCGCACCAGCGCAGATACAGAATACGCGACCTGTTCTGCACTGGCAGACGTTTGCCCAGAATGTGCAGACATACGCGGGCAAGTGGATTACCAACTACAAGGCGGCTTACAAGCTTGCTACACCAATATACACTCCGCCCACTGGAACTGGAGTTAGCCCTGTATTCGGTCCTGTATCCAGCACTTCCAGCACTTCATAAGCGCTGTAGTGCATTAAGCGACTTAAAACCTCCTCAAAACCTTCAAATTTTTCTTTTTTCTTTTTCCTCCTCCAGGTGTGGGGTATGCCTGGGCAGTGTCCTCCGGTGAATAGGGCTATGGCTAGGTGGCTGGTTGACTACGCTAGGCGGTATAACGTGCCTAGGGACAAGGTAGAGAAGATGCTCAGGGAGGCGGGCATACCAGAGGAGTGCTGGCGCGACCTGCTATGGTTCTCTTGAAAAACATAAGGCCTAGGGACAAGGCATACAGGGAGGTCAAGTCCCTGCTCTACTACGCACTGCCTAGGGACTTGCAGAAGGCGTCTAGGGAGGTCAGGGGGTTGCTCGATGTTGCGACGGACCTATTCTTCATATTCTACTCAGTAGCGCCTAGCCTGAGTGATGGGTCATTTGAAGATAGTGTAGTTGAGGGTGCGAGGATTGCTTTCACTAAGCTGTGGGCGAAGTTCATGGAGCTGAGGGCAACGTATGGCACGGTGCTCGACTTCAACAAGTCATTCGCAATAGCGCTGAAGTTCTTGATAGAGCTCCTGCGCGGTTCATCGGTTACCAACGCCTACGCCAGTAGTACAAACGCGATGAACATAGAGTACATTCTTACGCAGTACGTGCTTACTGAGCCTCCGTCAACCACATACAACGCGAAGCAGGGAGTAGTACCCGGCGCGTCATACGGCGTCTCGGTCAGCAAGGAAGACACAGGCCCCTTCCAGTTCGGCGTTAACATATATATACCGGAGGACGTGGTTCACAATATAGTTAGGGGGATGATGGATGCAATATATGAAGCCGGCGGGTCAGTCAGCACCAAGAGGTTGTCCTCAGTCGTGATTGGTGTCACGAGAGGAAACAACATGCTTCGCGTAAAGCCCGCTGAGTACGCTGACGACGACTTAATGTTGATTAAGTACGCGAATTCGGAGCTGGCGATGAGGGAGTACGGAGAGCTGGAGCTGAACCTGGTGCCGATTGTGGACTTCTCATCATCGACGCTGACGTCAATGGTTACGCTGGACATAAGGCTGATAGCGCAGTCGCTGTACACGCTCGCCAACATGCTTAGGACTAGGCACATCTATGTCTTCTTCAAGGATAACTACATAGTACTTGGCCCAGACCAGGTGCCGCGTTTTATAAAGCACGTCGTGGCTGACGGAGGAACCAACATAGACATGGCGGTGTACGCCGGCGATAGAATTGCTGAGGTTCTCGGTGAGGACGCGAGGCTAGTGCTGATAAGTGATTGCGAGGATTCGGTGAGGTACATACCCGAGCACAGGATAATCAGCGTAATAGTGGTTAATGACAAGCTCAGTATGGACGGCATGACGAGGAACTGCATAAATCACTACGCAGGGCTTGGAAGGCAAGTCATACTTACAAGAAACGAAGCATACAAAGACCCATACAGGGTCGGGATGCTCATTGGGAACGCATTGGTATCTTAGTTCACCGGTCTTCTCCCCGTGTTGGGGAGGTTTCCTCGCCCAGACCTAAAGGGTGAGGCTTGGTATTGCCAGTAAAATTTAAATAATGCAAGTGCGCCTTAGTTGCGATGAGTGAGGAGGAGTTTGTTGCGAATTATGAAAGGATCAGGCGCGCGGTTAATGAGTTGGTGAAGGTTGTGAACCCGGAGTTGATAGACAGGTTCAACAAACTGCGCGAGGACGCGAAGGCGCTTGACATGAAGATCAGGCAGGTTAGGTGGGTTGAGCTTGTCACTAGGGAGGACGTGTATGCATTATCGAGGTTGCTCGATATGATGTACAGGCTCGATATGAAGAGCATATCCGTCCCGCCACACATTTGGTATGTGACTAGGGGTTCGAATAACTACTCAATAACCTTCGGCGACGAGAGGCAGTTTACAAATGCCCCGGTGCCTATTACGCTAGTTATGCGTTACGGGGATAACATACGCTTTGAACTGATAAACGCCATATACTACACAATAACTATGTACGTGCCTGAGCCAGATACGATAAGGCAGTTCATGTCGGAGAACGTGAAGGTCGGGTTCCTCAAGTTCGACGTGATGCTAAACTCACTATCGGGCGCGGATAAGTACGTGCTCCGCTTCGAGGCGTATGGTAACTTGAACTACCCATACGACTTCCTAGCAATTATCATGAACGAAGCACTCACAAACGCCTTAGCGAATACACTGAACGAGTTCAAGGACGGGCTTGAGAATGTAGTCTTCAATGAGCTGAGCAAAAGGCTGAGCATGGAGGAGAAGTACATGCTAAAGCTCAAGGCAGTAGCCGACAAGTTACTGGACGTGCTTGGGACACTGACCAAGGTAAGTGAAATCGAGGAGTTCTAGTTCCGTGCCTGAATTAAAAGCATTCTCATACACAGAGCACTAGCTCATTTTTAATTAAACACAGAATGCTCAATCGGGTGGAAGAATGAGCATCGACCTAACCAGTCTAATAAATACGATGATAAACCTTGGGATGGTAATGGTAGTGCTGGTCATGGTGTTCCAAATAATCGGCAGCATAAGCAGGGCATTCGGCGGCGGTGCTGGAGGCGGCGGACTATAAGCCCATAGTATACCAAAACCATAAAAACACTCAAAATCACTATCAAAATTTTCTTTTTCGATCCTTTCCATCCATTCTTCACAAACCGCCAAATTTATTAGCAACCTCTAGGCTTGCATTTAGTTATGTTCGAGGTCATCAAGTATGGTCAGTATTTAATAACGATTAGGAGGACAATCTCCTCCATAGAGGTTGTGCACATATGCAAGCTGGTTAGCGAGTCTGCAAACAAGGGCGTAAAGTATGCTGTGTGCGGTGATGTGAACAGTGATGAGTTCAAGCAAGTAATGAAGGAGCTAAGTGAAAAATACGGAACCGACATCTACGATAAGAGGATAAAGTACATGTGCTATAGCAATATAAGGATGACATGTCCTCGGTAATTCGTAATCAGAAAAGTTTATTAAGGTCTAGTTTATTTATAAATTGATGGGAAAGCCAACGTACCGTATTGAGAACATAGTTGCCACTGCGGAGTTCGGCATTAAAATCAACCTGGACAGGCTTGCCGAGAGGATCGCCGGGGCTGAGTACAACCCAGATGCATTTCCAGGCTTGATTATTAGGAGACACCGCTCGTCAGTGTTGTTGTTTAGTACGGGCAAGGCGGTCATAACCGGCTCAAAAAGTGAAGAGGAGCTTGAGAGGAACGTCAACGAGTTGATCACAGCGCTCGAAAAGAACGGTGTGGTGGTTCCTGGGAAACCGAATGTTAAGGTGCAGAACATAGTCGCATCCGGTAGTCTGGGGTATGATGTGGACATAGAGAAGGTGGCATTGCTTGTCCCGGACACGTTCTATGAGCCAGAACAGTTCCCAGGGCTCATCTACAGGCTCAATGAGTTACACACGGTCATGCTCATATTCTCATCAGGAAAGTTCGTATGCACAGGAGCAAAAAACAAAAACAATGTTGAGGAATCAATAAAGAAGGCATTGAAAGTATTTACAGATGCAGGCGCATTGTACGAACCAGGCGAGCGCTTTAAGACCGAGGAGGAAGCACTTGGGTAGTATTGTTGTTAATTCGTGGGCAAAATGCTTTAAAACCTAGTATTTATTTATTTGCGTGCAAGGCAAGGAGCTTGTAGATGGGCTGGCGTCTAGGGGCGTTGATTCTAGGCTGGCTGTGCTCCTTGGTAGGCTAAGTGTTGGGGATTACGACATAGATGAGTTATTCGTGAACGAGGACTACGCAGAGCTCTTCAAGGCGCTCGTGCTGAACAGCACTGTAGGGAAGGTCTTGGTCTCGAAGAAGCATGCGTTCTTTGAGACCAAGAATAATAAAGTAATGGTTGGACTGAGCGCCGAGGGCGGTCTCTACACAACAGTAGTAATGAGTATGCCCGCATCTACCAACTCAATAGCAAAGCTCGACTTGGGAGGGGCGAGCGTCGATATTTACGAAACGACTGAGGACTACGTGAAGTCGGCACTCGGTTACGACCACGAAGTCGCCTCAGACGAAATAGTCATAAGCAGTAAGGGGAAATACAGGGTGCTTGACGATATATTAGTTATGGCTGACGACTACACGCCTGACGCCATAATCAGCGTGTTTGGCTCCTCAATAGGTGACGTGATATATACGTCATTCATTGCGCGCATAAGCGATATATTGAGCAGGCACGGGCTGTACACCGAGGCTGAGTATAACGGCTACAACTACGAGGTAGTAGTGCACACAAGCTACTCGTACGACAAAGCCAAGGCAGTAATAAGTATGCTAGCCAAAGAGTTCGGCGTGGACAGCGCAGACGACGTAACACTGTCAGCATTCCTAGACGAGTACGGCTACGTGCGCATACACGCATTTGGGGATGGCCACAGCGGGCTCCTGGTTGTGGGAGTGGATATAGACGGTGTTGAGCCAGGTGGGGAGAGTGCGATTAAGTCCGCTACAGTTAAGTCACCACAAGGACTGTACCCAATAGCCATTGTAGGATCTGCAGCGGTTCTCCTGGTGTATGGAACCATCTCGTCGGGAGTGTTTGTTCCAGTCGGTAGCGTCCAGGTGCAGAGTAGTTACTACGGCGGTTACTACAGCTCAGGCTCGTATAATACCAAGGCTAGCATAACCGTCATCGATCTGGACAAGCTCGCGAACACCAAGATATTTCAAGAGCTCCTACTAACGATTAGGGAGAAGCTCAGCACTCTCAGGACTAGTGTGACTGCGGTTTATGGCGATTACGAAATAACCCTTGAAAACACGTCCCCACTCCTTCAGCCAATAACGATAACCCTTGAGAGACCAACCAAGCTATACTACGCGCTGGTGCCGAAGGTAGGCACAGTGCCTGACTTCTACGTAGACGAGAAATCAACAATAACAATAAGGAAAAACAAAACAAAACGAACCGTAAAATTCGACAAACCAATGCTTGCGAAAATCATGACAATAAACATAGTGCATTACTACGTACAGAGGCTTCTCAGCGAAATCAGGATGCAAAAACTCGGTTATGCATGATTATGTGGATTGGTGGTGGAGGGGTACAGTCCTCGGCCCGCTTACGGCTAAGGCTACCCAGGCCCCGTATTCTAGCCACGGGTCCCACTCCCCTCCAAATTACGAATTGCCAAGGGGTTAATAAACCCTTTGTTGGAGGGGTACGGTCACCATGCGAACCGCACGCTCAGCCCACGCCTTGGATACGGGAACTCCCAACCTCCCCTCCAATTATGGTGTGCATTGGATTGTTTTTAAGTATTTTGTCTTACTTTTTGTTTTTGAACACATCATACTCCTCGATAATGCTTATACCTGTGATGGTCGGGAATACCTCTACTTGGATTATCTTGTGCGGGTGCTCTAGCTTTACTTTATTGCCCATTTTGGCTATCTCCCTGGCTATTGCCCTTATAATATCCATTTTGCCGAACTCAATGCCTCTCTTCCTAATCTCAACCTTGTATGTCTCGCCAGAGCCAAGGTACTTACTTGCCAACTTAACTGTTGCGTCTACTATGTCGTTAATGTCAGTCTTCACATTCATCATCACAGGCACGACCTTGAACACATATTGTGGTGCATATTCGCCAGAGTTCACAAGCTTCTTTAGTGACCACACGAACTTCACCGGGTCTCCACTGACGTGCGCCGTTATTATCCCGTCGAAGCCCGTGGGTAAGACATCCTTTATGCCGATTTTGAGGATGTTGCCGATACGCCTGAGCTCCCTGGCCGACTTATACTCAGAGTTTCTCTCCACAGACACGACGAGGTTAAAGTCCGTGAAAAATTGTTGCGGAGGGGTACAGCCAGTGCTTCGGAGACTTAGCTCTCCCCCCATTTGACCTGGCTCGGCCTCTCCCCTCCAGCCATTGCGTATATAACCAATTAATAAACCTACCTCCTTGCGGGTCAGCTTCACGCCAGCCATAAAGTACAGAGAACCCCTTATGAGGTCGATTACCTCCTTCTCGCTCGCCCTAAATGCGCTCGTCCTTACCACGTTGAAGCGTAGCAACTTCCCGGCGCGGTGCTCCTCAGGTGAGTTAAGCACCTCGTAGCACTTGCTCCGTACCTCCTCGCTGGGGATGAGATAGCAGAAGTCCCTACGCTCGCGCAACCTCTTTATGTAGTGCTCAATTAATATCTCCACGCGCCTATCCAAGGCAATCACGATACCAGCGTCGTAATCACCATACAAGTACTCGATAAGTGAAGCAATAGCAATTGCCCTATCATCATCTGTAGGGGCTATGGGATTATTCTTACCAATGCTCGGCAAGATTACCAATTCCACTGGATTGCACCACATGTCCCTAGCGGTAAACACGTACTCCTCACCACCATAACCCAAACCCTCAACAAGCATTAAAACACGACCCATACCAACAACCGAAGCATCCTTACCTTAGGCATTTATAAGCTTTTCCATAATATCGACAAACCTCGCCTTTTAGGCATTTTTAATTACTGAGCTAGGTATTGACGTGGAACAGCAAGCTTTGCATGACGGCAAGAAATTGGCAGATTCACCACTGGCACTGGATTGTTTCCCAGTGTATAGAGGTTTTGAGAGGTACGAGGCCCATGGAGTATCCCTAGGTTTTATTTCTAGAACATACAATTACCATATCATTGCTGTCGATACTGGTACCAGTGCTTCATACGTCCTAAACTTTGGAACCGAGTCCTTGAGCTTTGGCTTCACAAACACAATACCACTCTACCCAATGGTCATGCTCCCTAAGTACTTCTCAGCATTCGATATTGATGTAGATTTTAAAAAGCGCTTTTCCATAGATCATGTATTTTTTAATTTTTTATATTTATACACATACCTAACCAAAGGCGGATCCCATGCATCTATCCTTGCATTTATTGACATAGGGTTTTTCGCATCGGTTGAGGCAAATATATTTTCAGAACTAGAAGCAAGGGCGCTACCTAATCCAACGGTATTAATAGTTTAAATTAATAAGGGCTTTTTATAAAAGGTTTAACTCGACTTGACATGTTTGAGGTCGGCACAAATGTTGGTGTGCTTGAGGATGTATATGCCCGCGCATTTCTCGCCAGACTATACAGGTGCCTGGCTGTTGCTGGTTCCGACGGTACTGAGGTGAACGTTGCCTCGGAGCTGATTGGCGAGTGGGAGAATGGCGTGTTCACGGCGTACTTTCCCAGTGATGCCTTAGTGTATGCCATGCCTACGCCAGCGTGGTTTATTGAATATAGTCATTACGTTGTATTGAAGCGGAGGAAGTACGGGTACAGGCTGAAGAACGTCTTCGACTGTTGGTACGTCGAATATTCGGTCGGGAACTGCAGGTGGATTACGTGGTACTCAAGATCGAACTCGCCTGGGTTCGAGGTCTCAGCCATAAGTCCACAGGATGCCGAGATCTCCTCAACCATGCAGTACAGGACGGATGTGCCGAAACACGCCAGGCTCAAGCCAATATACATGGTGTTGGATGCGGTCGTTATTTAGTAAGGTTTTTAAGTATATATCGGACTTAGGCTCCTGTGACAGAGGTCGTTAAGTTTGACGAGTTGAGGGTGCCGAGGATTATGATTGAGAAGAACCGCTTTGCGGTCAAGAGGTGCGATGTTTGGTACCTTGTGAGGTACGTTAATGGTTCCACGGTTTTGGACTGGGTGAGGAAAGACACATCCATGGTTCCTGGTGTGTACATCTCAATCGAGGACTTGGTCAAGGAGGTGTTCAAGGACTATGACGTAGTTGCAATATACCACGACGCATTGCTTGTGTGCAAGGTCTCCGAGAACGGTATTAACTGTAGAATGCATGGGGACGATTACATACGCTGAGGACAAACTTGAGTGAACGCATTTTTATTAATTCACTATTTATTCATTGTGTTTGCGGTGAGGTTTAATGAAAGCCTTGGGGATGAGGTTCTCCAGTGCGCTTGCTTGGTCAGTTCGTTGAGTCAAGCCAACTTATGGGATGAGTGGGGCGTGCGTGTCAGTTCGCCTATGCAGTTGGACGGGTATAGCGTTAGCTTTCCCGCGCTTTCCACTGGGTTTGCGTTTACTATTGCGAACCTGCTGGACAGCACATCCTTTTGGCTCTACATCGGAGCTAGGGTTACCATGTCCTACAACAGGCTAACCAAGTATGAGGGTTTCTTCAACTCATTAATCCGCACATATGAAGGGGCAACACTCTACATATCGGGTGGGAAGATGTTGGAGTTAACGCTTACGTATGCAGCAAGTAAAATGCTAGGAGGCATGCCCAACACAGCCATAGCACAACCAACATCAGCGGTGATGTAGGCGGTGGTTATGTTATTGATTGTTGTATACTGGTACGGAATTACCATGCTGAGGCGGATGCGTAAGCCGAACTGGGTGGCAATGCTTGACGCCTCAAGTTTCGCCACCATGTATGGGATTGCCTATGGGGCATCGTTTAACATCCACTACAAGGAGAGGAAAAAAGTAGAGTTCAACATGTACTCGCTCTCATCATCCCCACTCGTTCAGATTTTCCCAGGCATCACTTACATGAATGCTTCATCCAAGATCCTCATGGTTCGCGAATTAGTTATGAAATATGTTACGGACGTCCTGGTCAATGTTACGACAAGCATGGAGCCCCGCTCACATGAGGTTAGGGAAGTGATTTACCAAGCGCCGGAGAGCCCTGAAGAGGTGTTCAAGGAGGGCATCAAGATTGTGTATGATATATCAACTATACCATCAACTATATCAGGTACCAAACAAGAAATAACGGTTGAGACGTTTTCAATATCAATGGCTCCAGGTTCGTCCCTTACAAGCCACAGAATTGCATACCCACAACCACCAACCATGCTTATTTAACAACTAGCTTTTTATTTAATGACACTCCTCTGTATGTGGTCTTTATCGTAAAAATCGGGTATTGGGAGGACATGCTCAAATACGCCTACCCCAACATCTACATGACCCCTTTCCCGCCCTTGTGGGTGGGTCTCTCCGGGGTCTTGGGGGTTACCTCCCCTTTAACGGGGGCTACTCGGTTATGCTCCACAATGAAGGACAACGGCTTCTTAATGACTAGAGGTATCTTTCCAGTGGCTTTCTTCATTATGTTCAATGCCCCATTTAGGTCTGAATGGAGTTTATGACCCTTAGGGCAAGTAACTACTCCTCTCGGCTTTCTCTTCACCTCGACGTTGTGGAATGCACAATACTTTGAAGTGTTGTATTCAACGACTTCAAACACACGAATACCATACTCCTGAGCCTTTAGCTCAATTGCTTCCATGAGCTTTCTGTAACTCCACAAGTTCACGGTAAACTTGTTGCCCTTCTCCTGGGCAATGTTAAATGGGTAACCTAGGTAAATGGTTGAGACCCCGAGTTCGTGGAGTTGCTCGATTAGGTGCTTTGCGAAGTTCCTGTATAGGTGGAGTAGTCTCCTCATCAACTTACCAAACAACCTCCTCATCTCGTGGTTCAACTCATCAATAGCGTCATCAAGAAGCTTATCCTTGAGGGAGTCCCTCAAGGACTGAATCCTTGAGATTAGCCTCTGCATGTAGAAGTAGTCCTCCTTAGCCCTAACGCCCTTGTA
>OFEJ01000037.1_pt1 | contig 40703 bp, 72 predicted proteins | sample 1521051 | NCBI WGS metagenome assembly OFEJ01 (sample SAMN06268701, study PRJEB24108) | sediment metagenome | isolation source: Joseph's Coat, Yellowstone National Park, Wyoming, USA | place: USA:Joseph's Coat, Yellowstone National Park, Wyoming, USA | reverse complement strand
CCGTGCCGGGGCTATGTAGGGCTACGGGACCTATATAGACTACGTAGACTCCGTGGCTTGCCAGAACCTACATTGGAAACAAAAAACACGTAGACACGTGTAGGGCTATATAGTGCTACCTAGACCCGTGATTTTATCGAGCGTTTTATAGTCTCTATAAGCTAAATAGAAAGCATACAGAGAAAAAAAATTATATTTCGTGGGCTATCTTCCTGAGGACTATCTTGGCTATTTCGATTTTTTGCTCGGCTTCCCCATACCTCTCGTACTCGATTAGTTTCTCTGCTTCCTCTAGCTTCGCTTTTATCATAGCTACTAGTTTCCTGACCTTTTCACGTCTCATGCTTTTCCACCTTGGCGTGTTATATTTGTTTTTGGGAATATTTAACCCTTTCGTTTTGTTTAATTTTACAAATAACCACATATTAACCATAAACTATATAGACTATATAGAAAACATGCAAAGTATAGGTTCTGGGCAGCTGCCCTATAGACTATATAAACTATATAGAAGGCCTGCAAAGAAAAAAAATATTGTTTTAAATTTTAGTATATGCGCACTGTTTTCCAACCGTCGGTAGTAAAGACATAGATGCTTTTGCTACTACGAATGGGTGTCGATGTTTCGTCGTAACTCTCAACTTCGATAATTACTGGTAAAGTCATTGGAATGATAGCAAATTTGCGGTGAAATCGATAAGGATACCCTTCGTCCCTCTCCTCCAAAATGATTTCATTCACCTCTCCTTCCAAGACCCTATACCTCTGAAAGTCACTGAATGATGGTCCCTGTCTGGTCCATGTTTCAATAACAAGGATCATTTTAGACTCCGTGGGGTACTTTTCTGGGTTACTTAATATCTGTTTCACTAGATTTCTTATAGTCTCTTCGTCCAATTCTCTTATGTCTGTTTCCATGTTTCTCACCTTGGCGTGCTCCTTATTGTTTTTGGGGGTATTTATACCTTACGCCTTGTTTAACTTTACAAATAACTACAAATTATCCATAAACTATATAGACTATATAGAAGGCCTGCAAAGAAAAAAAATATTGTTTTTATTGTTTTTATGGGTCTTCTTGTTCGGTGTCTCCTGCTTCTTGTTCTTCTAGTTTTTTCTCTAGCTCTTGTATTGTTTTTTCTGCTTCTTCTAGTTTTCTTTTTAGTTCTTCGTTCTCTTTATACAGGCTTGCAAGCTTTGTCAAAATTGTCATTTGTTCCTTTAGTTTTGCCCCCAACTCGTTTCTTGTTTTTGTAAATGATTCATTCACATAGTTACGCTCCGCATTGTATACTATAAGTCTCGTTTTGTACACGCTAGGTAACACTGTAGGATAGACATATGCATAGATGCTTACACGATATCCATGCTCGCTCGCATTAACAATATATTTAATTTGTGCTTCCAGGTCAGTAACATCGTATTGCTGTTTCAGGAATTCATTTGTCATTTCATTTATCGCTTCCTCGATTCGGCTGTCAAGAATGGACATGTCAGTCTTGACGATGTTCTTGATTTGCTCAGCTATGAGTTGGTTGTTTACCTCCATTTTGTCTACTCTTATTTCCCACGTTTCTTTTTTTTCCATCTGTTTCTCGCCTCCCCCCTTGTCGGGGTCATGCTCCTTGTTGTTTTGGGGGTATTTATACCTTTCCATTTAATGACTGGCAGTAATTGCTTCCCGTGACCGCTAGGGAAGAATATATGGCCTGTATAGGTCCTGGAAAATCTATATAGGTCCTGGCAGCTGCCCTATAGTCTATATAGACTATATAGATGTGGGGGCGAGAAAAAAATTATTTATTTTTTGGCGCGCGCGCTTGCTAGCGTGACGAGGAGGTTTTAGGGATTCAGCATTATCGCATTTATCTGTGCATCCCTTACCCGTGTAAAGTCTATTGTAATTGTCTTTGCCATCACTGTATCACCATTATCTCAAATATTGATGTATCCTTGAGAAGGGTTGGTAACTCGTGGATTCCGCTTGTCCTAGAAGTAATGAAGGCATCGACGAGTCTGAGGGCTTTGTCTATGTTCTTGTCTGAGGCCTCGATATAAAAGTCATGTAAGGTTATGAGCATATAGTAGCGGTCTGGTAGTGTTTCCTCTATGTAGTCTTTGACTATCTCTTGTTGTTTTGCGTATCTCTCTAGCTCGAAGGCGTTTGTAACGATGATTGACTTCTTCTCGAAAGAGACGTCTATACCTATAAGTTTGTGCTCCTCTGCGAGTTTCTTGAGTTTCTCCTTCCACTCGTCGCTTTCCCCAACCATTTCAAGCGGTATCTCTAGGTATATCTCCTTACTGCCCATTTTCTCACCTTTGACGTGTTATATTTGTTTTTGGGGGTATTTAACCCTTTCGTTTTGTTTAACAATTATGGATAACTACATATTAACCATAGACTATATAGAAAACATGCAAAGTATAGGTTCTGGGCAGCAGCCCTATAGTCTATATAAACTATATAGATGAAAGAGAGAAAAAAAATATTGTTTTTTGGGTTTGTCTAGGGGTCGGGCTTGTGGTACTTCTCGTATATGTATGAATAGAAGCGAGATATCTTTGCTTCTCTGTCGATCGGGTTCTTCGTTGATGCTATCTGCTTGGCTTGCTCAATTAACTCGTCGTATTCCTTAGCATCAAAGTACTCTGCCCAGAGAACAGTTTTTTCTTGAGTAACGTCAACATACATAGTGCATGTAAGCTTGGCAAATTCTTCTCCACGCTCGAACCTGAACTCATACATCACGTAGTCGCTAGTATGAGGCTCGATTGCGTAGCGCTGAACTATCAACTCTTTATTGTTTTCCAGATCCTCAATCGTGTTTCTACCTGTGTTTGTTACGACTATTTTCATCTGTTTCTCACCTCCCCTTTCGGGGTCAAGAATCTTATCGTTTGGGGGTATTTATACCTTTTGTTTCAATGAATGCCAGTAATTGCTTCCCCTAGCGGCCACGAAAAAATATATGGCCTGTATAGGTCCAGGCCAGTCTATATAGAAAGAGGCAGCTGCCCCATAAACTATATAAACTATATAGAGTGTGTTTGTGTGTTTATGTGTTTATGTAGACTTGGTAGAATACTGGGATGTATCCTAGGTAGTAGTATTTCTTTTCCTGTGCAAGTTCTTGTAGAAGTTTTTTCTCTTCCACGCTTAGTGCTTCTAGGGCTTTGCGGGCGTCTTCCACGTGTGTCACCGTGGCAAACATGTTTCCAGCGGGGTTATATATTTAACTCGTAGAGGGCGTAGTAGCTCGTGTTCTTGTTCTCTGTGTTAAGGTATCTTGCTAGGTAGCGGAACTTTACCACCTTGACTGGCTGGGCTTTTTCTAGCCGTGGTACCGTGTTGTAGTGTAGCAGGAAATGTGTGGCTCCTAGAAGGAGGGCTGTCTTGTATGCGTATTGTATGATTAGGTCTGGTGTGCCGATGAGCGTGTTGTATTCTTCCCTCTTCCTATACGTGCATCTTGTCCACCTTGGTGGGTCTGCTACTACGAGTGTAATGTTGCCTGGGGGCCTGACTTCTCCCTTCTTGAGCTTGTCATACAGGGCCCACACTGTTAGCTGGTAAAAGACGTCTGGCTCCACTATCCATTTCCACTTGTAGGGGTCAGAGGCTACGAGTAGCTTGGGGCGGTAAAAATAGTAGAATCTGCCCTTTCCAAATGTGACGTTTAGGACCGTTGGGCTTAGCGGCCTAATCAAGTCCTCTATGAGCTTGGCTGTTGGGTAAAAGGCGTATTGTCCTCCAAGCTTCTGTATCTCTCTCTGGTCAACCTCTACATATTCCATAGTGGATTGTCCCCGTGTTCCTGATTATCTTGACTTCTGCCCGTGCATAGACCATGTGGTTGCAGGGGAGCTTTTGCTTGTAGCGGTACAGTAGCGGCACGTGTCTTTTCTCTGCAAGTGCCAGGGCCTCGTTTATGATTGTCTCTGAGGGCTTGGCGTGGACGTGGTAGGGCATGCTGGAGATCCCTAGCTGGCTTGAGGCTTTACCTCGTTTCTCTTTTGACCACGGGGGGTCTACAACTATGAGGCTGAAGGGTAGATAATAGCCGTCGAGCATCCTATGTATGAGCGTCACTGCGTCGACGTTGAGGAATATGTCGGGCCTTACCTCCCAGTCGTGTCTCGTAACGTCTACAGCTATGAGTAGGTCTATTTTGTCCCTGCAGAGTCGATAGAAACGCCCAACCCCATACGTGAGGTCTAATACACGCAGTTGCCCGGGCAGATACCCGAGCAGGGTGGCGACTATCTCGTAGCTCTTTGCACCATGCTTATAGGACAGTGTTTTCTCCATTACGTGTCGCCCGGTTTCCTGCATACTATGACGTATTCGTGTGCTATCCTCGGGGTGTCTGGATACTTCTTGTAGTAGAGTATCCTCCAGAAAGACATGTTCCTCAGCTTAAGCTTGTAGAGTTTTTCAAGCATGAATCCTACACGCTCCATGAGTAGATAAGAGTAGTATGGCAGGTCTACTATCTTCTTGTTACGTAGATATGGCTTGACGACCACGATTGCCAGTCCATTCGGCTTTAGAACTTTGTACATTTCATGGTAGACTTTAAGCATCTCGCTGAGGTACGTGGGCTTGCCGTTGCGTGTAAGCTTGGCATACAATGTATTCAGCTCTTTTTCCTTTTCGAGCAGTCCATAGTCCTGCTCGCTGTTGTCTAGGTTGCCAATATTATCTGGATGGGAATAGTATACAAGGCTTATACCATAGGGCCCGCCTGTGTTGGGAAGGCTAGAGGCGTAGGGAGGCGAAGTGATTATAGCGTTCACCTCGCCATAGTGTTTTAAAACAGCGTTTCTGACCCTGCCGCCTAGGAAGTCTTCTGGGTTGTGTCCAGCTTTGATAAGCCGCTCTCTGCGTTTCTCTGGGTCTCCGCCACCTAGATATGTATTAGCATAGGGTGGCGAAGTTATAACTGCATCGACACTGTTCAACAGCTCTGAGAGTTTTCTAGCGTCTCCTAGGATGTTGACGATTTTGCCTTTGGGTGTAAACGTTGGGTGTTTCTCGACATTCTCTCTAGCCTTCTCCATCCATTCGTAGAACTTGGGCTCTAGTTCTACCTGTATAGCGTTCCTGCCATGTAGTGATGCTATGACTCCCAGACTGCCAGTGCCTGCCATCGGGTCTAGAACTGTATCTCCCTCCTTGGTGTATTTCTTTATTAGGAACTCTAGCAGGTTAGTGTTCATCTTTGCTGGGTGTGGGATTGCGTGTTCTAGAAAAATCCTGTACTTGCCGAAGCCGGGCGTAGGCTCGAAGTCTAGCTCCTCGGCAACCATCAAATCCTCTAGTCTAGAGACAAATACTTTTTCCCCCATATCTGGTCACTAGTAGCTGTATGCTATTCTGACTAGCTTGTTTAGGACTTCGTGCTCGTATGTTCCCTTGGCTATGACTACGTACATTGTTGCTAGTTGTTTTCCTGGGTGTGGTCTTAGGATACGTCCGAGGCGCTGTACTAGTTGCCTCGTGGATTTTCCGCTTGCGATGATTATTCCTGTGGCTACCTCGGGGACGTCTATCCCCTCGTCGAGGCATCTGACCGCTATGAGGACTTTGAAGCTTTTTCCCCAGAGGTCTAGGAGGGCTTTCCTTGTGTTCTGTGGTAGGAGCGAGTGGTAGCTCTGTGCGGAGACTCCGAACCGTACGAGTGTCTTCCTCGCCTTTTCTGCAGACTCTATTGACTCTGTGAAGATTAGTATCTTTTCGCCTGGGTGCTGGTGGACGATGTCCTTGAGTATCTCGAACTTGTTTCGGGCTAGGCTTGTTAGCTGTTTCCTCTTGTTTATGAGTATCTGGAGCCTGGTTTCTAGGCTTGCCTGTGCGACCCTGTCTCCCCTCTTCTTCGCCGATTCGAGGACCATGGCTGTCTTCTTTATCTCTGTGTCGATGTCTTGGTAGGCGTACCATTCCTCGGGGGTCAGCGAGACGAATACGGGCTTTATCCTAACGTTGACTACTGCCTGTTGCTGGCGTGCCTTGGGGATAGACATATAATAGACCACGGGGAGGGGGGTCTTTTCTGGCGTGGCTGTTAGTCCCAGGACCCGCTTGCCGTCTAGCTGTGATAGGAGGGTGCTCCACTTTGGCGCTGATAAATGGTGGGCCTCGTCTATGACCACTAGCGAGAAGTTGCTGAGCTGTTCCCTGTAGAGGTATGCGCTGTTTATGACGAATATTGTTACTGGTGATATGCGTTTCTCGTCTCCATAGAAGAGCGTCGGGGTTATCTTGAGGTGTTGCTGTATTTTTTGCCTCCACTGGTAGGCCAGTGCAATTGTAGGCACAATTACCGCTACTTTCCCCTTTTTCTCGTAGACTTCTTGTCTAATGGCTTCCAGCCCTACCCAGGTCTTGCCCGTCCCAGTGGGTAGGACTATGCAACCGTATGCTCCCCTCTTTTTCCAAGTCTCTATCGCTTCAACCTGATACTGCCTAAGGGTAAGTGTGGGCGTCATACGGTTATGGGATTGTTTTGGGGCTATTTATACCTGTCTTTATGTAGACTATATAGGGGAAGCCGTGAGAAAAAAATATTGTTTTTCAGCGCGTGGCTACGAGTATGGCCCTCAGTATTGCGTAGTAGTCCGTGAAGGCGCCTAGGACTTCGCGCCTCTTGAGTGTCTGTATGACTTTCCTCTCGTTGCCGCATATGAGGACGACGTTTACCAAGCCGTGGTTGTTTTCCAGGTCCAGCGTGCACTTGCCGTTTGTCAATACGTCTAGGAGGAGCTTTGACAGCTCCTCGTCTGCGGCCCAGCCCTTTGTCTTCGAGTATTCCTCCTCTATCTTGTCGAGGAGGGCGTCGCAGTACTTTATGCGGTCATAGAATGGGAGGAGGCAGGGCTCGAATGCGGGGTCTATCTCTTTGCCCGTAGCCGTGCAGACAAAGTTGCCTTTCTCGTCTTTCTTGAGGTAGCTACATACGGGGGGGCGGCGGGCTACCTCTTCGCTCATGCTAGTACACCTCTATCTTGATTTTTGGCCTGTCGTGGAAGAGGTCTACCACTTTTTTGAGACCTGTCTCCGTGTCTTTCTTGAATGCCTGGACTATTTCCCATAGCTGTTGCTCTGTGGCTATGCCTCCCCTGTAGAAGACGTATGCCTCCGTGTAGCCGTAGAAGGGGTTCTTCGACACTGTTACCTCTAGGTTAGAGTTCATGGCTACGGCGTTGTATGACTCTGTCTTGACGGTGTCGCTCCCAGGCGTCACCACTATCACTGCGACCCTGCCGACCTTTACAGCCTCGTTGACCCTGTCCATCCAGCTCATCCCTGCTCCACCTCTTCTTCTTCCACCTCTCTCCAGTAGGGTCCCCTGCCCTTGTAGGCGTCTAGGACATGCTCGACGAGCCTTCTAGCGTTCTCGGCGTGGCTGGCTGCCTGGAGAATGTTGAAGAGTGCATAGTCGTAGAAGTCCCTCACGTGGGGGTCAGTGGTGCTCCTGAGATGCTTGTATTCTGATAGGAGCGAGAAGAGGGTTTCCCTGCTGAGTTGCAACGCGTCTTTGATCCTTACAAGGTCAATTATTAGCCTGTAGTCCCTGTCTGCCAGCTCTTCAAGCTTTTTCTTCATCTCCTCTACCTCGCTCATTCTTGTTTCCCCTCTAGGTGCCTCTTTATGCATTCGACCGACTTGTGGAACCCGAAGAAGAGGTAGACGTGGTAGCAGTATTCAAGCTGCCTGAAGCCAGAGACGTACTTGCTCATCTAAGCCACCTCGACACGAGGTATAGGAAGACTGCCAGGACCTGGAGCGCCTGTAGGAGTGCCAGGAGTTTGACGTTCTTGTTGAGTTTTTCTAGCTCGACGGAGATGTCCCACATCCTGTTGAGTGCTTCTTCTGCATAGTCGTTGTCGCATGGCTCGGGGCCTAGGGGCTGTGGCTCTGGCGGGGGGTTCCTGTGCATCCACTCTCTCCATTCCTCAACCCTCTTGACGGGGTCTTCTTTTCCCATTTTTCCACCTTTCCCCCTTGTCGGGGTCATGCTCCTTGTTGTTTTGGGGGTATTTATACCTTTCCATTTAATGATTCGAAGTAATATTTCCCTAGCCGTGGAACCACGTCCTAGTCTTCTTCTCGGGTTTGAGGAAGAAGAATGCCCGGCAACTCTTTTCCATATGGAAGGGGCACTCAGCCGTGTAGGACAGGAATGGGCACCTGTTCGGCTTCACGGGGCAGAAGAGCCAGATAAGTCTCCTAATCCGTCTAGCCCTATCCCTGTAGCCTAGGGCTTCAGCCTTCCGCAACTCGACGAGGAGGTCGTAGAAGCGCCACTCCCCGAGGCTTTCTGGGGCATTTCCCACGCCGAGGATGTAGGCGTAAACCGGATCTGCGACGCGTGGCGGGGTCACTACTTGTTCTTCTCTGTCCTCCACTGGCTCCTCGTCTGCCTCGACGGTCTCCTCTTCCTCTCCGTCCGCTTCCTCTTCCTCCCCGACGACTTCTTCGTCCTCGTCTACTACCTCCCACTCCTTGTCCTTGCCCATGTCTCTCACCTTTTCGCATATGCAACGCGTATGATTTCGTATGCCTTTTCCATGTTTTGTAGACAGTCGATGGCGCTGTTCAGTTCCTTTAGGGCACCCTTGGTGTCGTTCATCAGGAGCAACTCCTTTGCGCTCACCAGGTGTATCCTGAGACCTTTTTTCCACGTCTCGAAGTCGTCCCATACCTGTGGTGCTTTCCCAGCTAGGAGACCCCTCTTCCTCAAATCCCAGAGTAGCTTCTTGACGTAGCTCGGCTTGTAGCTGTAGCCCAACTCGGCGAGCTTCGAGGCTACCTCCCTCGGTCTCCTATAGCCCGACATGTAAAGGCTCAGTACTGCCCTCCTCACCTCCCAGTTGACCTTCCTGGGCACCTAATCACCTCAAAAAAGGGTAACGCATGGTTACTTATAAAGCTTTCGGGGAAAAACACGGGTGGATTCTTCCCGGTTACCGGAACCAAACGGAACCGCTACCGATTCCACGGGAAGCTTCCCGTGTAGGGAAAGCACTCGTTGGGTACCAAAACAGGAGAAAAAGGTTACCTATTGTTTTTCCCTAGGTGTCTCGTGTCTTGGGGATGAGAGCCTAGCTCTCTTAGCTTCTTCTCTCTTCTCTAGAAAAAATGAATACCCCGGAAAAGGGGTATGTATAGGGGTATGGTATTGAAAATATATTCGTTTGTCCCGAATTAATTCGCCTATAATATACCCTTTCCAATGTATTGGGAAGAATTTTTTCCGAAAGATTCAAAATAACGGTGTATTTTAAACGTATTTTTTCGGAAAGATTGAAAATAACGATGTATTTTATGTCATTTTTTCCTCTAAATTTTTTCCGAAAAAATTCTGAAGTTTGGGGTTGGGGTATAATGCCTTTCTGACCATGCTCTTGTTTTGAATTTAAAATGAGCCTGTATTTTGAATCCTGGCTTCCAGAGCTTTTTCCCATGTGATAGGTTTATTAATACGTAACAGTTACATCAAATGGTGCTTGCATGCCCCGTCACAGGAAATATGAAATTGGGATCCGTCTAACAACTTATGTGGATCTGGAGCTTGCAAGAACCATTCAGCAGAAAGCTTGGGAACAACATAAAAGCGTGAGTGAATATATAGCTGATATTCTGCAGGAACACGTCGAGAAAGAAAAACAAAACGAGAAAAAGCCCATGGCACAGGTAGCATAGGGGTAGGGCTGTATGGCTAGGCATAAAGAGATAGAGGATGGAACCAAGATTACAATCTATGTCCAGAAGAAGTATGCCGAGCAACTCACAAAAACGGCGTGGCAACGTGGCATGACCCTAAGCGAGTATCTCAGAATGCTTATAGCCCAGCACCTGTCCCAGCTCGACAACCCTGATCCGCCCGTGGATCCGCCCAGCCAGGAAAAAATTGACCCAGTAAAGGACCTTGCACGCATGGAGCTAAAGGAGCTAGAGTCGGGTCTCGACAGGCTCGAAGACTTGGTCTCGAACTTTGAGGCACGCGTCGAGCAGATGGCCAGCAACCCAGCGGTATTCGTCGAGTACCAGGAAATCGAGAGGTTGCGGAAAGAGTGGCACAGCAAAAAGAAGTGGCTATACAGCTTTTCACGATTCCTAGACCCGGGGGAAATAATGCCCGCCGTCCAGCGCCTCATAAAGCTCAAGGAACGCATGGAGAACGCATGGCAAAAAGCGGTAGAAATAAGGAAGACGAGGAGGTCGCCGATAATCTACTACCCGCGGTGATGAGGGGCTACAGCTTCTGACCCCGTGATGTGACTGTTCCCCTCTGAGAAAGGTTTATATTATTGTTTTATAAAACAAAACACGGGTGCAACAGGTGCCCAGGCCAAGAAAGATCGAGGACGCCACGACTATATCTATCCATATCCCGAAAAAGGACAAGGAGCTACTACAACAGCTTGCACTCAAGAACGGCATGCTCTTCAGCGAGTACGTCAGGGCAGTCATCCAGCGGCACCTAGAAGATGTCAGGAGGATAAGGGAAGAACAAAGGAAAAGAATAATGTCCGAGCTATACGGCTGACAGGTGTCCCCGTGAACAAGAAAGAACTCCAACGCTACGTAGACATGGTTGCAAGGATCCTCTGGAGCAAGGACGGCGTAATAGTCTTCAAGAACATGTCCCCAAACGCCAACCACAGGTACCACAACGTCCCCCCAATACACATAGTCGCCTTCGCCCTAGACAAGCCAATCTTTATCAGGGTCAGACAGCCAAAAAGGACACGGCAACCACCAATCATAGTCCTCGACGGCGACCGCTTCGGACTGCCAGGACCATACGTCTCCGGGGCGGAATAGACAGGCTAGCAGGACTAATCGTCGAAACAGTCTACAGGCGCAGACAAGAACTGGGAATGGTGGATACACGTGGCTAGGCAAAAAAATAAATATTTCCATGTAGAGAAACATTCATGGTGAAGACCCATGAAGTACGTGGCACTAGTATATCCCCTGTTTAAGCCCGGGACACCTGACCTACAAGACCTCATGAAGGCCCTAGAAGAGGCGAAAGAGAAGTGGGAAAAATACACGTTCAAGCCGGATCGCCATCCCTACCACAAGATAAAAATATGGATGGAGTCGCTCAAGAAGCACGATATACCATTCCTCTACCTCGAGGGCATCGAGGCAGAAAACGAGGCGAAGGTCAAAGAATTCGCCAAAAGCATCCTCGAAGAGGGTCTCCCATCACTACGTGAGGGGGTCCAAGACTATGAAGCAATAATACTCCCATACGTCCACCAGATAGTCCTAGACCCCCCAGAAGACAACGATAAGAATGGAAACGCGTTCATGAGGGGTCTAGCAGTCGTATCAGCACTTGTCACAGCGATAACGGTCGGCTGGCTCCGGGGAGTCTGGTCAGAATAAATAAAAAACAATAATTTTTTCCTAGATAGAGTGTTCACGCATAAGCAGTTGCAAGCCCTTGTCCGTCAAGAACCAGACAGGCGTCCTCTTGAACCTAAACTTCTTCGACGCCTCGTCGTAGAGCCTAACCTCCGTGTACTGCACCTCCAGGTAGCCCGCGCCCAGCAACTCGCTGAGCCTCCCAGACAAGCTGTTGCCACTGATCTTCCTGCCCCTCTCCCCCAGCCACCTCTCTATCTCCTGCTTCGTCGCTCCACCCTGCTTCCTGGCGACAATCTCCTTTACAGCCCTCAGTATCAGCTTGTGGAGACCCGTCGGCCTAAAGTCCCTCCTAGTATAGTAGGCGCCCTTCCCCTTCTCCATGTTTACCTCAAACCACCTTCCACAGTAAGGACACCTGACCAACACCTAGCCACACCCCTTCTTTCTAAACTGCTCTCGTCAACGGTCAACCCGCACCCATGTATGGTGACCATCCCCACCACCCATATCTGCCAGTACAGCCTGGAACACACGTGTAGGCGTAAGATAGTACCTGTCCCTGTACACCCAGACCGTTCTCCTCTCTATCCCAAAGTCGAAGACCTCCTCCCTCACGACGCCCCTCTCCACGAGCTTCTTTACATGGATCTCTGCATGCAGGTAGAAAGGCCTATGCACATACTTGCCGCACAGGGGGCAATACGTAGGCCTCCTAGCCCTACTAATCTTCCTCTTCACCACCCTCTACCACCCAGCCACACAAGCCTCAGCCCGGGAAGCCTAGACGGCACAACAGTCAAGTAGAACCCGTTCTCGCCCACAAACCAGTAAGCCACGAGGCCCTGGGGAAGGGGACGGGTCAACGCCAAGCCTAGATGACGCCCCAGAGGCCCCGCACGCTGTGCTAGACCCATCCCCCCTCTCCCCGCCTCACTTCTCCTGTGCCTCTTGTTGCTCATTGTATATCTCTCTTATTTCGCGGACAATCCTCAGTATAGCGTTCGACTGAAATTCAATCGCGTCGACATACACTTTTATAGACTCATAGTCCCCGTTTAAGACTGCATCGCTCATCAGTGACGCAAGCTTCTTTACAGCCTCGGCTTTGACCATTATTATGAGCGGTCTGTCCCCAATCTTGTCCCCAATCTTTTCCCCCCTAAACCGTGACGGCGCCATCTTTCCATCACCCCTGCTGTTTCTGTTGTTGCTGTTGCTGTGGAGCGACGAGCCTCTGCGTCTTGAGTGGTATGATCCTCAGCTCCGTGGGGTTGTCCTTGAGCCAGTAAACCTCGACCATCTCTACGCCCCACTCGTCCCAGATCCTTCCGACGATCCTTGGTATGGTCAAGAACCACCGCTTGCTCTGTTGCCCGCTCGGAGTCTTCACAATGTCGTACCTGAGCATCTGCCTGCTTACGAGCACCGGTCTACCGTCCTTCGTCCTAAGCTCTACAATCTTTCTCCTAGGCATTTTTTCACCCCATTTACAGGTAAATAGAAAAAAAGGGGATATTTAAACCTTTCTACTTCAACGTAACCCTGTCGACGACGCACCGAAGCCTCAGCAAGACACGCTTCTCGTCAGGCTCGCTAGTGAACTCACAGGGGTGAAGCTCGGGGTCTATCACCTTGTTGTTCAGCTTGCAGACATACTTCCCCCTAGGCGTCATCTCCAGGTAGGGACACATCAGCCTCGCGAGGTCAAGCCTGTAAGCCACGTCTATCAACGCGTGCCTAGCAATCTCCGCATACGTAGTGCCTCCACTCATGCCACTCACCCTCCCCGTCAATAAACTCACAAAGCGCCCAGAGCACGCCCAAAAAGAACAACAACAAGAAGGTCGACACGGTCACGACGTACGCGAATGGAAAAGCGTCCAGCCCCCTCCTGGCAAAGTCATAGATCAAGAGAACATAGACAGCTACCAGTATAAGGATGCCAGCCACAAACAGCACGGTGCCCAGCCCCCTAGCCATCCCCACCACACTCCTCCTTCCTCACAAACCCCACCAGGGGTATCACGTTTCCACAGTACTCACAACGCACGTAGTATTTAGACTTTCTGCGCCAAATAACCCTGCTGAAAAGTCTGTTCCAGTCGCCCAGCCCGTTCTTTATCTTCTCGGCATTGATCTTGCACCTAGTAGCGTCGTCGCCCAGGACAAACTGCAACCTGTTGACATCCTCGTCTCTGAGCCTCTCCCGGGACACTATGTGTATCCACGCATGGAAGCCCCTCTGGCTAGGCGCCACGTAGAAGTGCTCCACCCTGTAACCATACATCTTCTCCAGCACGAGTATCCTCGCCCTCTTCCACTCCTCCACCCACTCGTCGCCGGGCCTCCAGTCAATGTCAAGCTTCAAGACATACCTGTAAGTCTTCACTCCTCCCACCTCACCTCTACGCCAAGCCTCCTCAACACGTCGTACACCATCCTGTCCCTAATGTACAGGTACAGCTCCCAGTGCCTCTCCCTCACGACCCCTCCCTTTCCACGCCTGCCCTTACCCTTGCCCTTGTAAGCCTTCATGTCTATCCTCACGTAGACATATGGCCACCTCGGACACCTCCTGTCCGGCTCCCCGTACTCCACCCCTATCTTTATCACGTGGTCGCTTGTAAAGTACTTGCCCTCCTTCTCGCCCCTCTCCCCAACCCTGTCCATAACTCTCCTAGGCGGAACCAGTTGCCTCAGGTAGTTGTCGACGCGCCAGATAGCCCTGTCAAGCCTCCTCTCACTGATGATGCCGAGGTACAGCGTGTCTATCTCCTTGCCCTCCCTCCTACGCTTGACCCACCTAGCAGAAGGCCACAGATCCATCCTGCCATACACGAACGGCACAATCCTAGCCACCTCGTCCTCCTGCTCTGCCGTCAGCCTAAACGTGTCCTTCCTGATGTCAAACATGACCCACAACAGCTTCACGACGGCGTTGACTATCCTCCTCTCCATCCTCTCGGTCTCACGCCTCGAAGCCGCCGGCAGGTTGGTGCACACGGTTATCTCTACCGCTGGGGGCTCCTTGCCCCTGTCAGTCTCAATGCTGAAGGTCACCCTGTCAAGTATAATCCTGAGACGCTTCAGCCTAGTCCCAGTGTCGGGCTCAACGATGTCAGCGACCCATCGACCCCTATGTCTGTGAACCCTGAGGTCGTACCCGTTTATGTCCTTTGCAGACCAACTCATACGGGGATAAATAACCCAATAAGCCTATTTAAACCTTTTCACCCCAGACCCAAACATTTAAATCTATGTATCGAAACATAATTCCCGTGGTGAAAAATGAGTGAAGACTGGACGGACTGGGAACTGGGCCAGATTCAAGGAGATAATTCTCCAGAACCCCGACCTGGAGCTGGACAACCCGCTACTCAACCAGATAAAACAAATGGTTCTACAGACGCCAGAGGCAACACTCGCAGAAATAGCCGCAGAGCTGGGAAAAACGCCCGAGTCGCTGGGCTACCACATCAGGGAGTTCCTAGCCAGGTGGGAGGCACAGAAGTCAGCGATACAGGGCAGGGAGGAGCAGGAGGAAGAGATACTGGAGCCGGCACAGCCAGTAACACAGAAGAGGTACCCGTCCCAGAGGCTCAGGGTACAGGTAGCACGGACACTGGATCACGCGTACTCGGAGCTGATAAGCCAGCTAACGGAGAAGACGTCGTGGTTCAACCAGACTTTGACAGAGATTGGCTTCTACTCGACACTGCTAGCCTTCCAGGCGGCGAGGATACCCCCAGGCAAGATACCCGAACAGATAGAGAAGTTCAGGGACGCGGAGGAGTTCACCAAGTACGTGAAGAACCAGCTAGCGTCCCTGATGATAGCGGTGCAGAACTCGGAGAGGCTCCTGGAGCTGGAGGACGAGAGGAGAGACCTGGAGGCAGAGAACCAGCTACTCGAGGCGCTCCTACAGAAGTCGCTGGAAACAATCAACAAGCTCTCGACGTTGCTCAAGATGTCCATGGCGCTCATGACGCCCGAGCAACTCAAACAGTTCCTAATAGTAGTGGCAGTGACAGAGTCGATAGAGCAACCACAGCTACAGCCACAGCCCCAGCAAGACCTACAGCTAGAAGGGGAGGAGCAATGACCAAGAAACAGCAGCAGCAACAGCAACAGGTACAGGTACAGGCTCTCCCAGAAGACCTGGGACCAGAAGAGACCCTCGCAGCCATCTATGCACAGAAGCGGGGCGTAAGCCTAGACCAGGCACTAGCCCTCATACAGAGCCTGTCCTCCAAGAAAGAGGACAGGATACAGAGGCTCCAGAAATACCTCGAGGCGCTCAAGACTGGCACAGACGTCTTCAGCAACCTGCCCCCAAACGTGGCGCAGACCATCGCCCCCCTAGTCCTCGCACAGCCAAACAGCGACGAAGACCCAGACATCAAGAAGACGGTCGTCCTAGCCACAACCCTCAAGAGCCTCCTCGGAGACCCCAGCCAAGAGTTCCAGTACAGGCTCCTCGAAAAGCTCCTAGACAAGACGCTCCAACAACAACAGCCACAGCCAGGCACAGCCGACGTCCTGGCAGAGAAGCTCGACCAGCTAGCCTCGGCGCTCATGCAACAGAGGGCTTCGAGCGACGGCTCGGGCGACCTCCTAGAGAGGCTCGAAGAGATAAAGAAGCTCGCAGAGCTACTTGGCTACAAGCGTGGAGACGAGCTGATGGAGAGGCTCAGCAACCTAGAGAAAAAGATCGAGGCGCTCGCCGGGCAACCAGCCACGCAGCCATCCTCGCCAGTCGAGACAGTGAAACAGATACTCGGCGAGGTGGACAAGGTCAAAGAAGTCCTCGAAGCGATGGGCTACAAGGTCGAGAAACAGGCATTGACGCCCCTAGACATGGAGCGCCTGCTCAGGCAACGCGAGGAAGAGCTGAGGAGAAAGGTACAGCTAGAGGCAGAGATAGAGCGTGAACGCATCAACGCAGTCAAAGAAATCATACTCACGGCCCTCCGGGAGATAGGCTCACAGTTCACACAGGCACTAGCAGAGGCACAGAAAGAAGCCCTCAGGTACCGCATACTCCAGAAGCTACAGGAGGGTGCCCAAAGTGCCGGTCAGGCAGGAGTGGAGGGAGGCAGCCCAGCGGGCTAAAGACACGCGTGACAAGGCTCTAGGCCTAGAAGACATAGCCCTCGAAGCGCTCAAGCAGACGCTAGACGTACTGCCAGCCCTAGCCCTAAACAACGACAAGCTGGTCGACAAGCTCGCCCAGAAAAAGAAGCTAGACCCGTCGACAGACGACATACTAGAAGCCGCAGAGGAGCTTGCAGACAGCTTCGACCCAGAGTCCACGCTCAGCTATGCCCCCGCCCCCCTGCGGGCCGTCATAGAGGGAGCATTCGTCATCGCATCCATGAGCCTCACCCGGGAAAAACTCGAAAAGCTCACCTACCAGAAGATCCTAGAATACGCCGTGAAAAAAGACAACAAGGAGCTAGTCCACTACCTAGAAAAATACCCCAGGCTAAGTGAAAAGGTGATACTATGGGTAAGGAGCCGGTTAGAGAGGCGCTTGAGGCGCTAGCACAGGGACGATGGGACGAATTCGTCAAGTCAGTCTCAAGCATCAAGATAAACACGTGGGAAGACGCAGTCGCAGCCACAATGGACGCCATAGCTTCGGGCACAAGCATACTCCTAGACGACATAAGGGACTTCGGCAGGCTAGACAGGCCACACCACTGGATCTGGGGGCTCCTGCTCGTCTTGGCTGGAATATTTTTATTGCCCCTACTCATCATTTACTATGGCGATATACATGGAAAATAAAATCTGGAACTATGTCTCAATAGCGGCGGTTGCGGGGATACTACTCGTGCCCCTCGCCTTCATGGCTAAATCCTTCTCCCTCCTCGCCATGGAAAAAAAGATACCGCCAGACGGAACCGTGTATAAGTTGTTCAAGTACAACCTTTGGGCGATCGCCCACGCCATAGAGGAGGTGGACTTCGACAGGCTCCGCGACCCCATGTTTGGTGGCAGGATATTTGCCGAGCTAAAGGAAAAAGCTAGGCAACTCGCCCCAGTCTACCCAAAGTTGCCCAGCCTCATCGACGAGCTAGAGGAACTGTGCAGGCGCGGCAACGACGCCTACGACGCGCTCAAGGCAGCCGTCCAGCTCCAGAAGATTACAGACTACATCATCACGGGTGAGTAGCGTGTCGGAGCAAGACGTCAGGATACAGATAGAGCAGGCCTTTAGGCGTGGAGAGCTACAGGCAGAGGACAGGGACAGGCTCCTCAGGATACTCAGAGAGTCCGGACCGCAGGTCGCAAAGGTCTTCCTGGACTTGTTTGTCTCCATTGAGAGGCTCAAAAAGACGGTTGCAAAGCGATGAGCGCCGAGCTACACCCAGACACAGAGAAATACTACCAGCGTGTCAAGAGGCGCCTACAAGAAATAGGCAAGTGGGACACCGTCCTCGAAAAGTGGTCACGCAAGACACGTGAAGGAGAACCGATAACCGTCACGGGCGAGCAGGCAGTAAAGACAGCGGTAAGCCACATACTCGACCGGTGCGACTACGCCGAGACAGACCCAGAAGCCCTGGACTGGGAAACAATCGCAGAGCTGATGCCGGACTACGAGAACCCAGAAGACTACTTGGAAGGGCTCACAGCCAGCCAGCTCGTCCCGCCCCCCAGCCCCAGCGAGGAGGCATTCTACACCTACGCCGAGCAGGAAATCAGGCAACTGGTAGACATGTTGTTCTCGCTCCCACCAGAGAAACGCAAGCCCCTGATAGACGAGATAATCCAGAAGTCAGGCATCCTAGAAAAACTAGTGAGGGACGCAGAGGAGGCTGGGAGACTCAGGAAACGGGTAGAAGAATACAACAGGAAAATCAAGACGCTGGAACAACAGCTAGAAGCCCTACGCAGAAAAGTATCAGCATCACCCATCACGGCGCCCCCTCCACCAGCGCCGCCGCCTCCTCCAAAGCCAGAGTGGGAGACACGGCTAGAAAAATACAGGGCAGACTACTTCTCGAAGGCACACACGTGGATACAGCTATTCATACCCAGGGACAAGCAGCGGGCCGTAGAAGAAGAGGCACGCAGGCTCTGGAGAGAATACGAGACAGACATCGCGGAGGCATGCAGGGCTGGACGCTACCATCTAGCCGAGCAGAGGCTACGTGAACTAGAACAAGACCTAGCAAAACAGATAGTCACACTCATGCCACGCAACAAGGCAAACGCCCTGGCATACTTCCAGGAGCAAGGCATACTCCCCAGGGAAGAGGCACAGGCACTCGCACGGACCCAGCCAGAGGCACTGCCACCGGGCTACGAAAAGACGCCGTATGCCCTCAGGGAGCGTGGACGCCCAGTCCCAGCAGTAGCGTACTGGGCCAGCCAGCCGGTACCAGTCATAGCGGACAGCCCCAACCCGTGGGAACGCGCCTTCGGCTTGCCCACATTCAGGAAGATGGGCATGACCGTGGAGCTACACCTACAGACATACGGCGCCCTAGTCAAGATGTCAGAGATGGCAAAAGTAAGCCCGCCAGCAGGCAACGTCTTGACAGTCACAGAGCTGAAGACAATCATAGACACGCTCAAGAGCAAGGTGCCCTCCAAGTGGGCAGTAGAATGGCTCGACAAGCTCCTAGACAAGCTTGAGGCAGGCTAGCAGAGAAACCTTTATATATGCCTCAATATACTCTATAAACGGGTGAACAACTATGGTCCTGCTAAGAGGAGCAACAATAGCCGCAATGGCGTCCGCATCAATGACGCCACGTAGCACACTCGTAATGTCCGGTCTACAGCTCGTAACCAAGGGCAACGTCACGTGGGCAGAAAAAGAGGCGTGGCTCAGAAACCCGCCACACACAGCCGTAAACCCAACCCTTGGACAGCTAGAGATAAGGAGAGAATTCGGAAGAACAGCAAAAAACGCCAAAGGAACAAAGGGACTACAAGTCGTAACAAAGGGAAGCGCCGCAGGAAAAGCCCTGCCAGGCGCCGCAAAGATCATCGCAGAATCACTCACAGGACGCAAGATGCCACACAGCCTGCCTCCAGACCAGTACCCAAGCAGGCTGAGACGCACCGTCCACACCCTCGACGAGCTAGAATTAATGTATCAAAGAAAACTCGGAGGAGCAGCGGGCCCTTAAGTCCCTCACCACCGCCTCCACCTCCTGGTCCAACTTCTGGGGGGCGTGGTGGGAGGGGTAGGAGAAAGAAATAAACAAAACATTTTTCTTTTCCATTTTCCTATTCTAATTCACGGGGCAGATAGTCATGTCTCTCCAGCCACGTAGCAGGGACACGTTTATACAGCTAGTCATCCGCAGGAGGTCTACCAAAACTGGAAAGCCCACGGTATTCCTGCGCGCAGTCCCAGAGACAGCCCAGAAGCCTACGCGTCCACAGCTAGCTACGAGGATAACGCTGGGAGAAGTGTCCAGGAGCACAAAGGGCAGAAGGGGCTTCACCTATGACCCAGAGACAGGCAAGCTCCTCCCAGGCTCAGCCGTAGCCGTGAAGCTCGCAATGAAGGGCGAAAAGTACTCTACCCGTAGAAAGACCGCGAAGTGGGAGCGAGTCCTGCGGGAATACTTCAGGCAACAGGGCATAGAGGTGCCGATAGAGGAGCTAAGGAAAACTTTATATACGTATTTAGAGTCTAAATAGACGGGTGAACAAATATGATAACAGAGCTGTTTGACCCAGTCTTCAGGGGCTACGCGTCAAAGGTAGGCGTCTCCGAGTCAGAGGCAAGCGCGATACTGGGAGGACAAGTCGTCGCCTCTCTCCTCGAACTCACAGCAGACACGTTTACACGTGGATGGCTCAACAAGATTTTGCAGGCCGCGGTAGGAGGCGTAATGCTTTGGCAGGCCACGAGCCCGAGGCTCTCCGACAGGGACAAGAAAGAGCTACTCGTAATGGGCAGCCACGAGCTTACACGCGTCATAGACCCAACCCCCAGCGACATAGCAGAGCTTGCAGCCTCGATAAGCCAGCTAGTAAACAACATCAAGATAGGCAACCTCACGGCAGCCCTTTCAAGCGGTCTCAGGCACCCAAGCGAGTTCCAGGCCGCAATGGAGGCGCTCAAGGCCGTCGTGACGCCTCCACCACTACCCAGGCTCACGGTGCCACAGGTACAGCCACAGCCACCCGCACAGCCACAACCAGTAGCCCCCCAGCCACCGAGGATCCAGAAAAAGATCTATTAGGGCTACCAAATAGCTCTTTTTTCTTTTTCAAGCCTGTCAAGCATGTAGCGTAGACACTCCTCGTAGTCCCTGTACTCGGCGCAGAACTTCCTGAACCTCAGCCACGTCTCACGGCTGCACCTCACGTATATCACTTTGTCTTTTTCCCCTCTTATCACGCTTATCACGCCCGGCAAACATATATATACACGCTGGGATATAAACCAATCGGTGAGACAGGTATGCCGACAATACGGCAACTGTTTGCAGACATATATAGCGCATTCAAGAGCCTGCCATCGCTCAGCGGCAGGGAGCCAACAGAAGAAGTAGTCTACACCGAGATAAGCCAAGAAGAAAAAGACGCAATAGCAGAGGTATACTACAACGGCCTAGCACAGATAGCAAAGATAAGCCAGGTACTCGCAGACGACATCGACAGGAACGGCGCCGCGCTCCAGCTCCTCTACAAGGCCGCAGGCATATTCAAGGAGATGCTACCAGAGAGGAAGAGCTACAGCTTCCCATCCACCGCGGGCTCGCTTGGAGCCGCATGGCTCTTCCCCCAGGCAGTCAAATACGTAGCCACGCCCAGCGCAACGGCGCCAGCATACACCTCTTACCCAACAAACTCGTGGACACTCAGCATCACCGCGGGCCAGCCGTTCTACTTCTTCGGCGACGGCACAAACTACTACAAGGCGTCCCCACAGACAGCCAAGCACAGCATGCTCGTGATATTCAAGAACGGACTCGTCGAGATAGGCACAACGCCCAGCATACAGCAGTTCAGGCTCTGGTTCGAGGGCATAAGCAAGTACGGCATCTACACGTTGCCCCCAGTCGTAGACCTAACAATAGAGTCAAACAAGCCCATATACCAGTACCAGACCCCGCGGCCACTCATCATCACATACGACAAGGGCATAATGTGGAAGGCACTGCCCAGCAGGACGGGGAGCGCCGACATACGCATCCTCGGCTTCGTCTTCTACGAGCACGACCTATTCCCAGACACCACGTGGGTGGCATAAACAATGGTAATAGCGATCACGCTTGACGGATACAAGATATCCAACGCCACCGGCACGGGCACAGGCACAATCAGCGCTGGGGCAACGGGCACCGTCTCTGTCACGCTGTCCTCGACGGAGCTGGCAAGCATCAACCACGTCCTGGGAGTCAAACAGATAACGGTCACGGGCGCAATCGTCTACCTCGTAGCATTCAACGCGTCCAGCAACACGGTCACAGTCACGCTCTACAACCCGGGCACGGCCGCCGCAAGCGTCACGGTAAGCGTCACGGCGACCGTGGTCGGCAACTAGGAAAAACCAAAAAAGAGTCTTTTTTTCTCCCATTTTTACCCCACGCAACCTTTAAATAGGCTCTATACGCTATACATCATGGTGAGAGCCAAATGTACGGGCTAGAACAGTTTCCATGGTACGTGTACGCCTCGACAGCCCTCGTGATAATCTCAGCCATTATCTATCTCCGCAAAAAGAACTACATCTCGCCAGACGACCTAGTAGACGTCAAGCAGGTCATAGCACTAGTTCTCCCCCTGGTCGGAGACGAGGGAGTAAAGGCAGCACTCACAGTCGTGCTGGAGTACCTCCGCTACGTGACAAAGGAGACACAGCAGGCAAAGTCGCTCGTGCTCTTAGCCGACAAGGTTCCAGAACAAGTCAAGCCCCACGTGGCAAAGCTATTGCTCAAGATGAAGTGATACAAATGGACAGGACACAGGTCTGGAGACAGCTAAAAATCGAGGCTTCACGCTACGCCTTCGAGAACACCGAGGACAAGCTCCACAGGATATCAAGCCTGCTACACCAGTACTACGAGAGCCTGCCGCCAGAGGCACAGAAAATAAAAGTATACATCATGACGCAGGAGGGCACATTCGCAGTCGAGAGGGGACAAATACCCAAACTATTCGACACAGACGAGAAGTGGCGCCACAGGATACTCCAGTACCTCTCAACCCTCGCCACATCGACAAACACTACCTAGAAAAGCCGTGCAGGGGTGGAGACATGAGTACACTAGCAAAAAAGGTCGTAATATCGGCGCCTGACGGATGGGGAGACCAAGCAACAGACCTCTGGGCGCCCGCCGAGGCAGTCTACTTCGCCAAGCAGGTGCAGAGCCTAGGCTTCCAGCCAGTCGTCCTGCGGGGACCCGGCGCCAACAAGTCGAACTACGACAAGGCCGTCCTAGACCCAGACACGGTCATGGTCACGGGCGTCGGGCACGGAAACAACACCGTCTTCACTGGCTACAAGCTACAGTACCTAGAATACTGCCCAGTGCCACAGCACAAGTACGACAACAAGATATGGTGCCCAGTCTCGTGCCTAGTAGGAAACCAGCTAGCCCCAGAAATAGTCCAGAACAGCGACAACGCGGCCTCAGTGGGAGAAGTCACGGAGTACTGGTTCATGGCCGACGTCTCGAAGCGGCACAGCGGCGAAGACCCCATATCAGAAGACATATACCTCGCAACATTCCAGATGCCAGAGTTCAAGTTCAGGCTTGCCCTGCTACAGGGATACAGCCTTGCAGACGCATGGCAGATACTCGGATACGAGTACAAGAAGTGGCGCGACTACTGGTACCAGAAGGGCGAGCCAGACGTGGGAGACACGGCGTGGTACGACTGGGTGAACAGGCGCAGGTGGGGCCCAGACGACTGGCGCGTGCCAGGCACACAGCCACCGCCACCTCCACCGCCCGTACCAAAAGAGACCCAGATACAGCTAAAAGCCTATGGAAAGAGGGATCCATGCAGACACGCAGACACCCTACACGTCGAGGGCAACGTGACAGACAAGGACGGGAACCCAGTACAGGGCACAGTCACAGTAAAAGTCAGGGACAAATCCGTCCAGCTACACACAGACAGCGACGGCAACTTCGAGACAGAATTCGTCTTCAGCGTAGACCACAACGACACAGGCGTCTACCAGGTGCAGGCAGGCTTCCAGCCAGACGACAAGACCAAGTACGAGCCCAGCACAGCCGAGGCACGGGCAATCATCCAGCCAGCCTTCTGCCCGACACAGATACAGTTCACAAGCATCAGCTACACCGTGGAGGGAACATACAGGAACACCATAACAGTCAACGTCGAGGGCATACTCCTGGCAAGCGGAAACCCGTTGCCAAACGCACAGGTAGAGGTCAGGCTGGGCGACGGAGACTACGTAAACACCTACGCCACAACTGACAGCGACGGGAAGTTCAAGGCGACACTAACAAAGACGTTTCCACCGTTCCCCTCGGGCTTCACGGTCACAGCCATCTACGAGGGCGACGAGTGGAACTCAAAAGACACAGTAACAGAGCCAGTCAAGATAAAGGGCGGAGGCGCGGGAGACATAGCCGGGCTAATAGCCTTCATAATAGCGATACTCCTAGCCATACTCAGCTACCTAGGAATCTAGAAAAACATATCTTTTTCTTTTTTTCTACACATACATACTGTATAGACTGTTTAGGGGTGAAAGCCGTGAGCGCCCTAGGACTCATAGACACAAGGATAAGCGTTAAAGCCAGCCCCCCAGTAAGCCTCAAGGGGACCCTCGTAACCATATCAGGCAAGCTCGAAAACAACATATTAGGCAACTGGCTCGGCCTCGGCGACAAACAGGTCACGATAAGCCTCGACAACTCTACCATCGCGACAGCCACGACGATGAGCGACGGCTCGTACAGCTACAGCTTCACGCCGCCAGTAGGCACACACGTGGTAACAGTGTACTACCCGGGCGACTGGCTCTACAACTCTTGCTCGGCGTCCACAAGCATACAGGTGGAAGAGCCCGCACAGTACGTCGGCGCGCTCCTACAGAAATACGCGTGGATAATACTCCTAGGACTAGGTCTAGGCGCTGGCGCGACGCTAGCCCTGCCTCTTAGAAAGAAGCCTTGAAGCCTCCCCGACAGCCCTCCCCACGATCTCAGAGCCGAGTCCCAGGACAATTTTTTCTTTTAGGCTATACATTACGGCTACCCCAACGATAAGGGTCAATCCGGCGCCCACCAGGACGCCCCAGCCGAAGCTCTCCCAGTCCCACACCGATACACACCCATACACGTATCCGAAACACAAATAAATAAGTTTACCGCGTTTCTTATCGGTGAGAGAGTCATGCCGCTGAGCATTTCGCCCACGAGCGGCAGCTTCAGCCCAGGATCCACAGTCACCGTGGTATTCAAGATCACGAGCAACACGAGCATCGGGCAGGAGTACGGTCTCCACTACACGATATACACGTCCAGCAAGATAATAAAGGAAAACGACGTAGCAGTCACAGTCAGCCCGTACGGAACAAACACGTACACCGAGACATTCACCATGCCAAGCGAGACGGTCTACGTCTCCGCAGAAGCCTCAAGCGGCTCAGAATACGCCACGGCCTCGGCAACCTACACGCCCACAACGGCGCCCCCTCCAACCCCCACACCAACCCCATGGATACCGGCGCCGTCTCCCACCCCTACACCCACGCCTACACCGTCCCCAGGACAGGTCTCCGTACACATAGGCTTCACGCCGACGAGCGGGTCATGGGTAAAGCCAGGAGACACGGTGACAGCCACAGTCACAGTAACAAACAACACGAGCCAGCAGGTCTACCCATACATCATAGCCTATGCACAGTTCCTGGAGAAGGATACCGTGTTCTACGCGACGGATCAATACAACTTCCCCGACTCTAGGACAACAGACCTCGGCACAGTGGCTCCGGGCACACAGCGCTCGTGGAGCTTCAAACTAACAGTGCCCTCGGGCTACCCCGGTCTCCTCATACATGTCACTGTAAACCCAGGTGCCCAGCCGGGACCAATATCCAGCGAGGCAACATACTTTGTAGACCTAAGCGGGCTGTACCCTGGATACGTCTCCCTCGTAGACCCACACAGAGTCGAGCCACACATTTCTGGAGGCACGGTCGACGGCGTGTGCTACCACCTCCAGTACACCAGGAAAGACGTAAAGCTCTACTATGTCGTAGAGGTGTCGATAGAGACTTCTACTGGGCAAGTAGTAGCCAAAAAGACAAAGACAGACTACGTCGTCCCGCAGGCAGACGTACAGCTATGCGTGTTCTTCGACACCCCGCCAGACCCCAGACAGCTAGCAGACAAGTGGAGGGCACACGTAAAGATATACGCCGCCAGACCAGACGGCACAAGCACTGGCACACTCCTTGCAGAGGCATACAGCGACTGGCAGAACCCCCTCTACACGCCGCCAGCACCCGCACAAATCATACAGATAACGCCGACCTACATACCCACAGTGGCGAGCCCAGGGCAAAGCTTCAACGTGAACCTACAGCTATACTACGAGGGCGCAAGCCCCGCAGACATAACCCTCCACTACCAGCTACTATCAAAGACCGGCACAGTCATATCCTCGAAAGACGTAAAGCTCAGCTACACGGGCATGAAGCAGGACTACATACAGCAGGTACTCACAGCCCCGTCCACGCCACAGATATTCACACTGAAGATATGGGCAGACGGCACACAGCACAACCCCGGATACGACTACCCAATAACAAGCAACACAGTCACACAGGACATACAATGCATGGAGACACCGCTCCCCGCGGACAGCATATTCGAGGAATTCGACCCCAAGCCCGGCACAGCCTTCCCCAAAGGCACAGTCATACACGTCAAGTCGCTACTATCGTGGCTAAGCACACACAAGACCCCGGCAACATTCAGGCTCAAGGTCACATACGCGGTAAAGACGTGTCCAAAAAGCGAGCCGATAAGCGTTGGAGGAGGAGACACCGGCTGGGTAACGGTAAACCCGGGAGACTGGAAGTGGGTAGAAGTATGCACCATACAGATGCCCAGCGAGGCAGCCGCAAAGGTCCTAATCACGATGCAGAGGTACAGGCTAATAGACGACACCGTGATAGACATGGGCTCACAGTCGATAGGATACTGGACATCGTCAGCCGCGCCAGCCCCCACGCCCACGCCTACGCCGACTCCGCCCGAGTGGTGGCCCACACCGACACCTACACCCACAGCCACGCCAACACCAATAGTCACGCCAACGCCGACGCCTACACCTGCCCCAATAACTACGCCCACCCCTGCACCCACCAGGACGCCTACACCGTCACCAACACCTACACCATGGGCTCCACCGCCAACCATGACACCCATACCCACCTATGCGCCCACGCCGACACCTACCCCGACGCCCACGCCCGCCCAGAAGCCCCCGCTCACGCCTACACAGATACAGCTAATACTCGCAACCTCAGCCATACTCGGAGGCACGGCGCTAGGCTACTACGTCGCCAAGAAACGCAAAACCTAAATAGCCGAGAAACACACATATACATGGTGCGAGAGTAATGACGCTTGCAATATACCCCCCAAGCGGCAGTTTTAACCAGGGAAGCACGGTTACGGTCAGGATCACGCTCTCAGGCGAGAATGCCACGTGGCTCCACTACGCGATATGGTCTGACTCCGGCAAGCTCCACATCGAGAGGGATTACGTCGTAGAGCCAGCCAAAACCTACACGTTCTCCGAGACCTTCACCATGCCAGGCGAGTTTGTCTATGTCTCAGCCGAGGCAGGCGACGGGGTCTTGAGGAGCGCCTCGGCTACATACATACCTATTGTCCAGACAGAAATATATATACCGCCACCATCGCCTACCCCCACCCCTACGCCGACATCCATACTATGGACACCCACTCCTACCCCCAAACCAATATACATAACTACCCCCACACCAACCCCATGGATACCGGCGCCGTCTCCCACGCCTACACCTGCCCCAATAACTACGCCCACCCCTGCACCCACCAGGACGCCTACACCGTCACCAACACCTATAACACCCGTCTACCCGACCCCCACCCCTACACCATGGATGCCCCCAACCCCCACACCAACACCCACACCTATAGAGCTATTCACGTCTGAGGGAACCATACTTATACCTGCACCTATCCCTGCACAGTCGGTGCCAGTAAGGATACCCAAGCTAAAGATATCCCCAACCCAATTATCAACGTCACCGCTAAAACCACAAATTCAGCCCCCGCAACTGCCGGCGCCACAAATCCAGGCTCCACAGGTACAGGTACCCCCGCAGGCACAGACGTTCCTACAACAGCTACAACAAGTACTCCCACAAATCGACAAGCGTAAACTAGTACTCGCGGCGCTCGCTGCTTTCGGCACAGGCGTAGCGATATCCTACGCAAAGAGGAAAAAAGGTGAAAAACCATGAGCGACCCAATGGCAAAGATAACTAACTACTGTAGGTGGGCTATAAGCTTCCTAAAGCTCAACCCGGGCGAGGTGCCATACGAGATAAGGCAAAACCTAGCCCAGCTTTTCCAGGAATACGCCGACCAGCTCAGGATGCAGGGAATAGACCCAGACAGGTTCGCCATCGCGAGCCTAGGCTACCCACAGGTAGTCCCCATATCACAGGTGCCACAGAGGATACTCGCAGACCCAAGATTCGCCGAGCTAGTAATCAAGATATACGGCGCCTAGCATGAAGATAATAGTGGTAGACCCACAAGAGGTCTACGCCTCGGGGCCAGACGAGCCCCTCTGGTACGTCTCCCCATACATGCAGAGGCTAGCAGACAAGACCGGGGCAACGCTCTTCTCGCTCTCAGAGGCTACACGGACAGACATCTACGAGGCAAAGCCAGACATAATACTGGGCGCTGGCCACGGCTTGCCGGACAAGTGGTTCGGCTACAGGGGAGACGTGTTGATGCAAGTGGGAGACCCCATACCCTCCCCCAAGATGCTCATACTGGCATGCTACACTGCCTCTAGGCTCGGGCCATACGCCTACGGCAGGGGCGCCGAGTACCTGGGATGGACACAGGAATATGTTTTCCCAGTAGAATACGGGAAGAGGAACAGCATAGAGTCGATCCTCCTAGACCCAGTCGTGGATGCCTTCTCCACCCTAGACACGACAAGGGCGACAACAAGCCTATTCAACACGTACACTTCTCTCCTCTTCTCCCCAGGCATACCCACACTAGTAAAAGCCATGGCGAAGTATGACAGGGACACACTCGCCTCCTACACCAGGATAGTCAAGCTCTCAGAGAGCATCCAGCCACCCACATACATGCTTGCAGGCATAGCACCGGCAATGGCGATAATGGGATACGTGGCGGGCAAAACATGGACGCCGTAATAGTCATACCGATAGCGGAGGACGAGGACTACACCAAGACGAGGCTGACAATAGAGACCTCTGGCATAAGGGACGCTGTCCTAGTGGCAGACGAGGACGCAAAGATACCGTGGGCAGAGGCACTCGGCCACCTGGTCAGGTGCCAGGGCTTCGGCATAGGCAAGGCGCTGGACGCGGGCTTCAAGTACGCACTACAACTCTCGCCAGAATGGATAGTCAAGAGCGACGCACACGTCGTCTACACAAAGCCAGCGTACACCATGCTCAGACAAGAACTACAACAATACGTGGTGCTACCGCCCCACAAGCCGTTCGACTCAGGCATAGTCACCTACGGGCTGTCGATAGACTACGAGACGTGGTCGTGGAAGTGGAACTACCACCCATACAAGCCACAGCCATGCATAACCGACCCAGTATACGCGGTACACGTGTCCCTAGTCAAGGAGTTGCTCTCGATACAGCCATACGTCTACGCCGTGCCCTACTGGGGCAAAGAAGCCTTCGACTTTACCTTGACGCTTTCAAGGATGGGGCACCCAGTCATGCCGATAGACCAGCCCCTAGTCATACACCTATACAAGAAGACGTGGACAAGGCAACGCGCCGAGAGGCCATGCATAGAGCCATGGTGCATCGAGCTGAAGCCGAAGTCAGCATACTTCACGTCGATATTCATGGGGAACGCCATCTACGCCCTGAGGCACTACAGGGAGCCCTGGAGACACGCGTTCTGGCACGAGGTGTCAGACTGGGTACAAATAGCCCAGAGGTATTTCCCAGACAGGATCAGGTACCTAGACCTCCCCCTAACCACGGAGCAGGTCTACATGCAGGCGTGAAGAGGTTCCCGGGGAGGCGTCTGACCCGTGATGACGATCCGCCAGGCTGACTCTAGAAAAAAATAAATACACCAGCCACGACAATTATACACGGTGAGAGAGAAATGGAGCTGGCAGAAAACGACCTCCTAGTAGTATATTTTCCGCCAGTCAACAGGGCACTCGTATTCAGGGTCAAAGCCGCATATAACGGTACATACCGCTACGGAGCACTACCAATCAAGAAAGGCGAGACCCTCAGCCTCATAGGGGGAGGCACGACCACGGCGCCAGCGGACGGCGTGCTCCCAGCCACGAGCTACACCACGGAAAAAACGTTCCCGACAACCGCAGACGTGCCAGACAAGAGCGACCTCTGGTACCTCAAGGAGGACGACAGGGACAGGCTCTTCTACCTCAAGCTAAAGGTACTGCCACAGTTCATACGCATAGAGCAACGCGTACCCCCAGCAGTCAGCCAGTCCAGGCTACACAAAGGCAGGGTGACAGGGGGAGTCGCAAGCGACTTCGGATATAGCTACGGCGTCGCCGAGACAATCAGGATACCAAAGATACGCCAGACATACATATTCGCCAACCCACTCAACTTCCCAGTCTACACCTACGCCGAGTTCGAGTACAGCGAGCTGATAGTCGAGACGCCAAGAGACCCCTCACTCATAACCTCGATCCTCACACGCAGGGTACCAGCAAAGTGGTTCAAGATGCCCATAACTGTCTGGGACGACTCGATCCAGAGCAACCTGCTAGACGTCTACGGCTACGACGGCATCGAGGTAACACCCATCGGCACAGAACAATACATATACCAACAGGTACAAAACGTGATAGGGGTGATAAAGCGATGAGAGAACTATTCACCGTGTACGGCTCCGCGAGCCCCACCGCAGCGGGCACGGGCACCTTCACAAGTCTAACAGCCACGATCGGCTACGGCGCCTTCAGCAACATCACCGTGCCCAAGGGCCTCAAGGCAAAGATATGGGCCAAGAGGCTATCGGGGACAGTCGGCTACCAGCTACAGATACAGTGGGGACCATCAGGCTCACAGACAACCATAAGCACCGAGAACCTCGCCTCCCCAGGCGTCATAGAGCTGGAAAAGAGGAGACCAATAGTCCTAGTCGGCGACGGCACGAAACAGCTAAGCTTCGCATACAACACCTCTGGAGCGGGCACCATCAGCTTCGAGGTAGAGATAGAGCTGACGGATGAGGAGTAATGCCGATAATACAGGTAAACCCCCCAGACAACACCGCGGTACCAGTCAACCAGACAGTAGACCTAGCAGTAACCCTCTACGAGACGGGCCCAACCTATGCCTCGATAAACGCTAGGCTAGTAGTAGACGTCATAACAGAGACAAACAAGGAGCTACTCTACAGGGACGAATACTTCACGATGCCGGCAAACACGTACTGGGAGCGCCACTACAGCTTCAAGATGCCAAACGAGAAGGTAATAATCGGTCTCTGGTTCTACACGTACCAGTACGGGCAGTGGCAAAACAAGGACACCAAGTACATCAGGCTGATGCCCACCACGGGCACCCCGATACCCCCGCCCACCCAGCCAAAGGCACACATAGCCAGCATAGAGCCCCCAGACCGCAGCACGATACAGGCGCTCAGCACGGTCACGGCGAAGTGCACGATCCAGGCAGACACCGCGGGCACATACTACCTCGACTTCGACGCCAAGACACAGGACGGCGAATACATAAACGGGACAAGCCTACGCTTCGACATGAACCAAGGAGACACGAGGACGGCACAGTTCTGGTTCACAATGCCCCAGAAAACAGTCATACTGACCGCGAAGCTCTACGCCTCAGACATGGTCACCTTGCTAGACCAGAAACAGTCAACCCTCATATACACCGGCGAACCATCGCCACCACCAACGCCTACACCGACCCCCACGCCCACACCTACACCTACACCTGTCTATCCAACCCCAACACCTGCCCCAACACAGGCGCCAGTAGCCACCCCTACGCCAGCCCCAGCACCAGCCCCCACGTGGCTCGAAGCGGCACTCCTGGCAAGCATAGCGGCAGCCACACTGGCAACCGGGCTAGCAGTAGGCACAATGCTGAGGCAAAAGTAAAAAATAGGGGCAAAACAAATACAATAAACGGTGGTACAAGTGGAGACACAACAATACCTCGCCTCGAAGCTTACACTTGTAGATGTAAAGCTGGACTCCAGCCCCAAGAAGGTAGACCTGCCGTTCCCAGCACACGCCGTATACCTCTACAGCTACACAGACGTAGACCCAGGATACGTCTACATAGCCAAGAGCCAGGAAGAGAGACCAATACGCCTGACAAACATAAAGGGGCTAGTATTCGGCACGCCCACAGCCGAGCTATACGTGACCTACGATCCACAGGCAATAATCGGTCCGAATCCACGGATAACACTCGCGGTAGCCTACAACGCGTCCCTAGACCAGCTAGAAAACATCGGCGGGGGAGTGCTCAACCCAGCGACGCCCTACTCATACATAATGCCAGCCATCATGTACTCAGACACGTTTACCCCGCTATCATACGATCCAAGCCAGGCTGCTATTACCCAAAGCTTTCCACCGAGAAAGCCTACAACGGAGATGGAGTGGATAAGGACATACGTGTTGCTCTACACTGCAACTAGGCAACGCACACTAGCTGCACACGTCCTCCTGAATGGTAAAGGCTACATCTACGTGGACACGGTCGCGGGGACGTACTACTACAGGTACTACATAGCCCTAGCAAAGACAACGGACTTCGTACACTTCACAAGAATAACAGACGAGGTAAAAGCGATGGACTACAGCAGGAGCCAAGCGTTTACAGCGGACTGGTACACAGAGGGCGACGTGTTCGGAGTAGTCAGGACAATAACAACGCTGTACCCCGGCGAACACCTAGTCCTCATGATACGCGGCACGTCTTGGTGCCCGCAGGGCGGAGCCAGCAACATAGGCATATACTCGTCCACACTCAAGCTACACACGGCGATATTCTTCTAGCACAAGACATAAAAGGACAGCACCAAATACAACACGGGGGAGAAAAACATGTCGATAACATGGTTCGACCTGTTGATAGACCCAAGACACAGACTCTACGTCATCGAGGATCAGCTACGTAGTCCAGGCGATGCGGAGACCTTCACCACCACGCCTTTGGCCGCAAACGCTACCTACTACTCTCCTAGCAAAGATTTCTTGCAATCAAGGCTAAGCGTCATGAACGTCATGGGCTACGCAGACCAGGCAACAGCACCAAATGGTGTATATATTCAGCTGTCTCTTGACGGCATCAACTGGGATTACCGAGGGGTTTCAGCCACGCTTACAGGGGCTGGTGCTGTAAGCCTTAGCCAAGTGGTAACAGCGAGGTATGCTAGAGCCGTATGGGTGAACGGCCCAACAGCACAGTCAGTTTTTCGCTTTGGAGGACGTTATGCCATTGCCGGTTCAGAAAATCCCACGGTGAGCCTAGCGCCACCAACACAGATAGACCCGATATGCAACATATGCGGAAAAGATCTCACAGACACAAGCGATTTCTTTGTCGAAGACGGTAAGGTATATTGTCCAAAATGCTACGCAAACAAGAGATGGAAAGAAGTCAAAAACAAAGGAGAATGGATAAAAAGCATAAAAGCATGGAGAAAGATAGCCAAAGACAAAGAACTAGAAAGAGCTAAATACCACACACCAGATAATGCTGAAAACGAGGTGAGCTAGAATGCCCACATACAATGATAAATTGGTAAATGTATCACTTAACTTAGGAAACATAACACCAGCCACATCACAATACTATATATCAGCACTCTTTAACTTTATAGGTTTACTTACAGCAGACCCAACCGAGACACTTGAACCATCAACACAAAAAGTAGCAACCGAGACAACAACCTTTACACGCTACATATTACTAGCCTTTGCACCAACCAGTAGAACCATCCTAGCATCCATCTTGATAAAAGGGACAGGACACATCTTTGTTGATTACCTTAGCGGTGTAACATACAACTACAAATATTATGGTAAACTAGTCAAGACATCAAACTTCACAAGTTTCACTGACGTATCACAAGAAGTTACACTTATGAGTTACTCACGAGACAACGCCTCAACAGCAGGGTGGTATGACGAAGGAACAATAAACGGAGCAATCATAGGAAAAGCACAGCTAAACGCAGGCGAAGCCCTGTTACTAGCAATTAGAGGAACAACATGGTCAAGCACAAACACACAATCCAGCACAGGCTTGAAATCCACCAACATTAAAGTATATGCAACTATCCTAGCATAAAAACCCATCATAAAACATATATTTTTCTCTTTTAGATTATTATCCGAGGTGAGAACATGAAAAAGGTAAGACTAAACCAGCCCAGCTGGCAAGCAGTAATAATGTTCATTGGCGCCATAGCCGCAGTAACAATAGCATACGTCTTAACCACCATGCCACCAGAGCAATACTACAACATCCTACAACTATTGTTATCATTCTTCGCGGGCTATGTCTTTGGAGGACTTACACAAAAAGCAGGTGATGCCAAATGTCAATAAATATCGAAGCATATAGACAGGCAAAAATGCTAGCGAAAAAGGTAAGCCTAGACACCGACACAATAGCACAGATAGCAAAATACCTAGAACAATACGTTAATAGCATGACCCCTGAGCAACAACAGGTAGTAATAGCTAGATTTGGCAACAAGGTTTACACGAGGAAAGACCTACCCATACTATTCGTAAAAGACCCCGAGATTCAAAAAACGTGGCTTGAAAAGCTGAGGACATAAGGTGATAGCACAAATGCCCAAACAAAAAGTATTGATTCTCGCCCCATGGGGATGGAACGACATCGCGACCGATGCATGGGCGCCATTCGAAGCTAGATACTGGGCTAGGAAAGTCAAAGAGCTAGGATACGAGCCATACGTCCTCGAAAGAGACGCAGTAACACCACAAAACTACGACGCCGCAGTAGCGCAGAGACCAGTAATGATAACGGGAGTAGGACACGGAAACTCAACAACATTCACAGGCTACAGGCTATTCATACTTGAACAAGTCCCAGTCCCACAAGGCAAATACCAAGACACGACATGGTGCCCAGTCTCGTGTCTCGTAGGAAATAGGCTAGCCCCAGACATAGTAGAAAAAGGAGTGAACACAGTAGCAATAGGCGAGCTAGTAGAATACGAGTTCTATATCGCATTCACAGGCGAACACAAAGGAGAAGACCTAAACGAGGACAGATACCTAGCCTCATTCCTAATCCCAGAGTTCAAGTTTAGAGAAGCAATATTGCAAGGCAAGACACTCAAAGAGGCATACGACATCATGATGCAGGCATATGAAGAAGAGGCAAAGAAATGGGACAGAGTCGAGCCAGACGTAGCCGACACTTTGAGATACGACGCAAAGTGGAGAAAAAGGTTTGGAAACGACAATTGGAAAATACCCCAGCCACCAAGCCCACCACAAGAAAAATGGAAATGCCCATACTGTGATTATGAAACCGAAGAAAAAGACAAGCTAGCACAGCACATCAAGGAAAAGCACCAAGACATAATTTGCCCACCATGCCCCCAGTGCGACTACACATGCTCAATATGCGGATACAAGGCAAAAGACGCAGTCGATTTAACGATGCACGTATATGAGAAACACAGCAAACCCATGATAAAGCACAACTGCCCATTCTGCAACTACGAGGCAAACAGCGAGGACGAGCTGAAACAGCACATCTTGACCGTCCATTTGACCCCATGCAAGCTGAGAGAATGGCTTAGAAAGAGCCTAGGATGCCCGATTGAGAAGCTAAAATAAAAATAAATAGGTCTTTTTCTATTTTTTTCTCAGGTGAGGCAAAACGGCAAGCATAATTTACAGCTCATGGGGAAGCCTCGCATGGATGATAGAAGAATACATGGAAGACTTCCTATGGCTAAGCCAGCAGCTACAAAACGGAGCAAGACTACTTAAAGAAGGACAAGTAGAAGGACTACCAAGCCCAGACCCAATCAGACTAGAAATAACAGGCGCCAACATAGACGAAAACGGAAACTATATACTCGTAATAACATGCTCAACAAAACCACTATCAATTTTCTTTGGGTTTGTTCCACAAACAGAAGAAGACTGGGCAAGAAATAAAGCATGGGAATACGGAGGACTAAGCGAAAGCATCAAAACATACAAAGGAATAAAAGTCCGCATAAAATTCCGCACAGCAAAAGGAGACATAGAAGACCAATTCATAAAGCCACCTAATGGAATAGTTAAACGAACAATAGTCCTACCCGCACCATACAACTATGTCGAAGTAGTAACCTACACGGTTTGGGAGGCAGAAAAAGAAAAAATAGAAAGAGAAAGAGAAAAACAAATGGCAATAACCATTGCATTGATAGGGACAATAATAGTCCCATACACACCAGAAATAGCAGGAATAGCCGCCAAACTAATGGGATTCAGCCCAGCAACACTAGATTATTGGTTCGCAGTTCAAGAACTAGCAGATGCGTTAAATAGAGTAGGATTAGGAATGATTGCAGGTAGCCTGTTAAACATAGCAAGAGAACAAATTGAGAAAATATTAGGAATAGCAAAAGCACAGCCGATAACAGCAACACAGCCACAGACAGCCACAGCCAAAGAAACAGCCCCAGAAAAGGAAGCGCAAAAAGAGGAGACAACATACACGCCACAACCGCATCCACCAAGCACCAAAGAGCTTGAAAAGAAATACATACCTATATAGGTGAGAACATGGAAATAGAAATTTATACTGGTGAAGCAAGAGCAAGCGGAACACCGCAGTGGATAATATCCGAAGCAATAAGCAACAAAATAAAACTACTCCGAGCATTAACAGGCGAAGCACAGACACTAGCAACAACAACCAGGACGCTAAGCTCAAAGATAATGTCATTGCTTAACAAGATAATCGAGGACAACACGACAGACACATGCACACTGCTACAGCTCCTAGACCCGCTAGTAGCACAATACAACACATATAGGGACAGACTTAACCAGATACGCACACAGATAGACCAAATGCTTCAAGACCCCGAAATTCAGAAAATAATAAGCCCCACAGATGTCCAGACATTCTACAAGGCAAAGAACGACAATACACGAGCCTATCTCGTTCAAATTGCCAATTTGCCACCAGACACGCCCACAATCAGGACAAGATTCATTGAAAAGATACAGCAACTAAGGGCAACAATAGAGCAAGCACAAGCCACAATAGAGCAAAACGAGCCACTAGTAGTAAATGACTTTAGGCAAAGCGAAGAATACGCAGAGATACAGGCGCTAATCGCTAAACTAATCGAGAACATTATCCCAGACATAAAGAACCTCAAAGCAGGCAAAATAACAGAGACAGAGTTTTGGGCTAAGGTAAACGCACAGATTCAGCAAATAGTGGCAACAATAAAGGCAAAGATAAACACGTGGCTAAACAGAAACAGGCAAGCACTAGCTAGGATACAACAAGCAAAGAAAGACATGATAAACGCACAGACAGCACTGAACGCCATGCTGAGAGATTGCCCCGAGCTAAAACGTAAATACAACATCATCGATACACCAGAAGGGGTGAAACCATGAGTTCAATAGACCAAATATTAGACGAAAACTATTGGATTCAGCAAATACAAAACGCGATAAAGAACGCAATACAAAACGAAGGAGTTACAACAACACAGCCAAGCCAGCCAGCACAGCCCACACAGCCAAGCCCGCAGGAACTGGCCCAACAAATATCCAATGAACTAATGAACAACTACATCAATACCTTAAAACAGCTAATAGGCGAAATACCCGCGCCCCCAACAACAGTTACAACAGTAGCACCCAAAACAACAACAATAACAGTCAAAGCGCCGCCGCCCAAGACGCTACCCGCCGAGCTTTGGTATCAAGCCATAAGCGTGGCTATACTCCTAGGAGACATAATATCCAATGCACCGAGCGACATAGCCTCAAACCCAGACGCATACACGATGTATAGCAACATATCCGCAATTCTATACAGGCTTGTCCCACTATACCGAGACCTCTTGAGATATTTGGTAGATGTCCAAGCAGGACAACCAATAGGAGGAGGTGAGAAGACAGAATGAAGATAATAACAAGCATATTCACACCATTGGGATTCGCAGGCAGAGACGACATAGGAAGACTATGGATAGTGATAAACGCCGAGCCATTCGAGGAAATCGACACAGACCAGCTTAGAGTGATAAGGCGAGAGGGAAACACCATTATAGCAGTCAAAGCCACCTAAAATATGCATGGCAGTAATAAAACCAAAAGCTTTATAAACCCCCATGACACCAATAACATGACCCCGAAAGGGGGAGGTGAGACATATGTCAGAAGAATGGGACATAATAGACTTAGCGAAAGAAATACCAGTATTAATTAGCGCAAACGACCTACCAGACACATTCGAAGCAAGAATAATCGACGCACAAATCAAAGAAGACAAGCAGGGGAGAAAAAGCCTCTACCTGAGACTTGAGCTAGAAGACGGAAAAATAACCGTGATGAAATACACGCCAATGCACATCGCAGAACTAGTCAAGTTCATGACAAAAATGGGTATCAAGACAAAGGACGACCTCGTAGGCAAAAAATACCAATTCAAAAAAGTGGCCTTTCGAATAGGATTCCCACGCCCAATGCCAATAAAGGTGATTGAAAAGTGAAAGCAGTTTACATGATACGCGAAAAGAAACTGAATGGGACAACACAATACCTAGTTCAGCTACCAACCGAAATAGCACGAGAATGGACAAAGATATCCAAGCTAATAAAATACGAGACAGAACCAAGCAACAAGTATGTCTTAAAGATGAGGCTTGTAAAAGCCGAGGAACTATAAAATGAGTCTTTTTTTCTCTTTTTTTTCCGCTAGGTGTCAGCCATGGGTAAATCGGACTATGAGAAGCTAGCCGAATGGATGGAGACTTATCTAGAGACAATGGAAGACCTAAGCATATGGATTGGAAATTATTTGCAGGCAAGAAGAATGTTTCCCAATGCCACACCCGAAGGGACAGAGAGACTAAAAGAGCTGGCTATAAAGCCAGCAGTAGAGCGAATAGCGCAGTGGAAAGCAAGCCAAGTCATGACGGCAGTAGCCCAATTCCCCGAAGACGCGGCAAGATGGCATTTGCCAAAACCCGAGACAGCAGGACAACAAATATACGACGTAATGATGATGATGGCTAGAATAGCAATGGAAGAGGAAAGAGTCCCAAGCATAGCAGAAGCCGCCAGAGAAGCAGGATACAGCGAAAAGTCAATCTACAACCTAGTTTCCTTTGCAAGAAGCCACGGTGTAGATATATGAGAGTAATGTATCACCCCAAAGGCTATATCATTCAGATAACCGAAGAAGACCCAGTAGTCCAAGTAGTTTACTATGTAGGAATACACAACTTCCAACGAGAGGCAAAAGGCTTTACAAACAAATTGCCCGACGGTAGAAATGTCCTTTTCCTAGAGATTGACAACCACAAAATGACCGAGCGAGACATAATAAAACACTTCAGCTATAAAGGTGTCCCAATTTTCCTATTAGCCTCAACCAAGCGGGGATACCACATTATCACACGCGTCTATGCCAAGCCAAATAAGATATTCGACCTATGCAACACGCTAAGCGAAGAGCTGAACACAGATAAGGACTATTGCAAGCTAGCAAAGGTAAGGGAAAACTTTGACTTTACCCAGATTTTGCGGCTCGAAGGAAAATACAACGAACAAGACATAACAGTAAAGAGGTGGCTAGAGCCAATCAACCAATGGGAGGACAGAGTAATTCAGCTATACATTGCACACGCAAAATTCCACTTACCAATAACAAGGCTAGTAAGACAATGCCCAATGTATGAGCCAAACGCTGACGACGAAATATTACGCGAAGGCAGAGAATTCCACAAAGAGCTTCAACAAGTCCTAGAATTCCTAGGATACGAGACCGAAGTCCACGCAGTAGCAATAAAAGGTAAACTCATAATTGAAGGCTACGCAGACGCAGTCCTAGGAAACACGGTTATCGAGATAAAGCCACCACACGAAGAACAAATACAAATGGGCTTGTTACAAGCACAATACTACGCCGCAATGCTGGGCAAACACACAGCAATAGTCTATGACTACTTTTTACGAGAACGCGCAAAAGGACGCGCACTAGAGCCACCAGCGAAATACACAGGCTACAACCCACCGCAAAACGTATGTGAAACCTGTATGTTGAAAAATGTTTGCAGTAAGGTGATTAATGTTGAGTAGGCTACCGCACAAGATACCATGCCCGATATGCGGACAACTAATCGACGAAGACGAATTCGAGGAACACCTACAGACACACCTAAAGACAAAGCAGAAAAGCCCCTTCGACATCAAGACAGGAGACGTAGTCAAAATCGTCTATGGTCGCTACGCATGGTATATCATAGTAACATCAACACAGAACATGCCCTACCTGAGAGGCCGAGACCTCTACGGCAACGAGGTAACACTCGACACAAGGAAAGCCACACTAATCGCCAAGCTGAACCCACAGCAAGCAGAAAAGCTTATAAACAGGATTCTGCAAAAAAGACTTGAAGAAAAGCAAAAACAAGGCGAACAAAATGACAACCCCAGCCAAGGCGAATCACAAGGAGACTCGCCCCAGCCTAGCCCTTAACCTGCCCTTTATAAACTATCTTTCTCTATATAGTTTCAATTTCAGTGTTCCCCCTTTAGCCCCTTTTCAGTTTCTCCCGATAAAAATAAAAAACCAACACAACATTTATATAGCAGACCCTTTAGCCCTAAAAACACGCGCCTATATTATTATTAATAGTAGTAGTAGTCGATGTAGTAGTAGTTGAAGGAGAAAAAAACAACAAATAATAAGAATAATAATATAGAAGAAGGATAATGAAGGAGGCGTGAAAAATAAAAAAGACATTGTAAGAGACAAAGAAAGAGACAAAGGCGGCGGAAGAAGTGATGATGGGGGGAG
>OFEJ01000034.1_pt1 | contig 41677 bp, 44 predicted proteins | sample 1521051 | NCBI WGS metagenome assembly OFEJ01 (sample SAMN06268701, study PRJEB24108) | sediment metagenome | isolation source: Joseph's Coat, Yellowstone National Park, Wyoming, USA | place: USA:Joseph's Coat, Yellowstone National Park, Wyoming, USA | reverse complement strand
AAAGATCACCACGCAGGAGGAATTTAGGTATTGGTAGCTCAAGGAAACTCTTTGGGTGCCATCGGGGGCAACGGAGGTGCAAACCTTTGGAGTTATGGCAAGGCATGGAGAGTTGGGAAAGAGGGATGCGGTGTGTCCATCCTCTCCCACTCCAAGCAAGCACACATCCAAGCCCTGGGGAAGCTTTTGGGAGTAATCTACGCAGGCATCCCTAAGGGGCAGTTCTGTGTTCACATAGATTATCTTTGCCTTAGCTCCGAGGTTTTCCCGAATGTTTTTGTAGTTGCTTTGGGGAGAATTTAGAGGCACAAACCTTTCATCAGTTAAATAAAAGTAAAGCCTTTCCCAAGGGAGGCGTTCAAGGGAAAGCATCCTGTAAAAGAGCATGGGTGTTTTTCCACCCGCAAGGGCAATATGCACATGTTCTTTATTTTTCAAAAAGATTTTTATCAGTCTAACAAATAGCCTTAAAAGCTTTTTCTCCATCAAAGGAACCAACTTCTCCCATCCTTTTGTATAAACTCTATGGCAAAATCTGGCAGTTTGCCACGGGGATAAACTCGTGGGGTATCTGTGGAAGAAATTATAGGTTCCACCTTTTCCCACATTACTTCTATCTCGTCCGCCCTTATGAAAAGGCTCTGGTCTGAGTCAAGGATGTCCTCCAGGAGGGTCTCGTAAGCCTCCGGTAGGGGCTGTCCGAGGGATTCTTCCAAATCATACTTCATGGTGGTTTCTATAGGGCAGGCTATAAAGCGACCGGTGGGTGGTCTTAGCTCAAAGGATATGCTGAGGAAGTTTTTGGGTGCTACCTGAAAGACTATTCTGTTCTGCTTGGGCATACAGTCCAAAAGGGAGACAAAGCTCTTGGGTATTTCCCTAAAGACTATAGTTATTTGGGTTAGCTTCCTGCCGAGGGCTTTTCCAGTCATAAAGTAAAAGGGAACGCCCTGCCATCTTAAGTTTTCAACGTATCCCTTTGCTACCACTAAGGTTTCGGTCCTTGAGCCTTCCTTTGGGTACCCTTCATACTGTCCTTTTACAAACTCAGAAAAGCTTAAACTTCTTAAGACCTTGACCTTTTCGTCCCTTATGAACTGGGGAGCCATAGCACAGGGTGGTTCCATGGTGGTAAAGGCAAGCATCTGCAAAAGGTGATTCTGGAGCATGTCCCTTATGGCTCCCACCTTGTCGTAAAATTCTATGCGGTTGTCTGCATCCACATCCTCCAAAGCCACGATCTGCACATGGTCTATGAAGTTTCTGTTCCATACGCCCTCAAAGATTATGTTGGAAAACCTCAGGGAAAATATGTTCTGCACTGTGTCCTTTCCCAAGAAGTGGTCTATTCGGTATATTTCCTCCTCCACAAAAAACCTATAAAGAAGGCTGTTTAACTTTCTGGCAGATGGCAGGTCAAAGCCAAAGGGCTTTTCCACCACCACCTTTCTTGGGTTTGAAAAGTTTCTGAGGAGTCTCCCAAGGTTGAGTATGGTATCCTCGTAAAGAAAGGGAGAGAGGGAAAGGTAAAAGATCAGCTCATAGCCCTTTAGCTTTTGTAGTTCTTCACCGAGTTTTTTGTAATCTTCCCAATTGACCGCGTCAAGGGGTATAAAATGGCAAAGTTTGGTAAAGTCAGCGTCCAAATTACAGGCAACGCCCTCCCAATCCTCCCTCTTGGAACGGGCTATGGAATAGACCACCTTTAGGTCATCCCTACGCTTTACGATCCTTGCCAGGGCAGGAAAGAGCTTCTTTCTTGCTAAGTCTCCCGTGCCACCGAATATAAAAAGGGCTTTTGGCTTACTCATTCTTCTTTATGTCATGCCTTCCAAACTGATACCTGAGCACCGCCAAGAGCCTGTCTCTGAAGGAGTTTTCTTGCCTTGACCTAAAACGCATAAAAAGGGAAAGGGCTATAACAGGCACTGGCACTCCCAACTCCACCGCAGATAAGGTAGTCCATCTTCCTTCGCCCGTGTCCTCCACATAGGGCTTTACATCCTCCAGCGTGCCAAATTCCTCAAAGGACCTTTGGGTTAGCTCCATAAGCCAAGACCTTATCACACTGCCCGCGTTGTAGATACGTGCCACCTCCTTTAGGTCATAGTCAAAAGGGCTCTCCTTCAGCAGTTCAAAGCCCTCGCCTATGGCTTGCATCATAGCATACTCTATGCCGTTATGTACCATCTTGGCAAAGTGTCCCGCACCAGACCTGCCCAAATAGGCATAGCCCTCTCCTTGGTAGGAAAGGTCCTTCAGGATTGGCTCCACAAAGTCAAAGGCTGGCTTGTCTCCTCCCACCATCAGGCAGTATCCAAGCTCCTCTCCATAAACACCACCGCTCACTCCTACATCCAAAAAGTGTATTCCCTTAGCCTTAAGGCTCTCATACCTTCTTTGAGATTCTTTGTAGTGGGAGTTCCCGCCATCTATGACTATGTCTCCCTCTTCCAAAAAGTCTTCAAGCTGTCTTAAAACATCATCCACCGCAGAGTGGGGAACCATAATCCAAACTACCCTCCTGCCTTCAAAGAAGTCCTTTACCTCAGAAAAGCTCTCAAAGGTCAAAAAGTACTGGCTTGCAATTTTGCGGTTTTCTTCCTTTGGGTCGTAGCCTCCCACCTTATGCCCTCTTTGGGCTAAGCGTTTTCCCAAACCCTTTCCCATCCTCCCAAGTCCCACAAAAAATATCTCCGCCATAGGAGCTCTCCCGCCTTTATTTTAACTCTTCCACCTTTTGAAAAGCTCGTGTTCTATCCTTAGGGCATCCAACACCTTACCTACCACAAAATCCACCATTTCCTGCACGCTTTTGGGTCTGTGATAAAAAGCGGGGCTTGCGGGGATGATTATGCCACCCGCCCTTGCTACCCGTAGCATGTTCTCTATGTGGATGACCGAGTAGGGAGCTTCCCTTATAAGCAGAACAAGGGGCACCCTCTCCTTGAGGGCGGTTTCGCAGACCCGATGGATAAGGTTTTGATTTATGCCATTGGCAACGGAGGAAAGGGTACTCATAGAGCAGGGTGCCACCACCACACCTTTATATTTGATGAGCCTAGAACCGCTGGCTATTTTGTCTCCTACAGCTTTTTCAGAAACGAGCCTTACCTTTGGAAACCTCTCTTGGATGTCCTTAACGGAGAGCTCAAGCTCCTCCTTTAGCACCAGAGCACCCGCACTGGAGACGATTAGGTCTATTTGAAAGCCCTTTTCGTACAGAACCTCCAAAAGCCTGAGCCCATATATGCTCCCGCTGGCACCAGTGATGCAAAGGACTATACTTTCCAACCCTCAGCCCGCCTTAAAGCCCAAGAGAAACCCACCCGCAAAGGCTGACGAAAAGGCTACGGTCTTTAGGGTACCTTTTACAAAAGCATCAACGCCTTGAAAGAGAGATTTAAAGAGCGCCCAAAACTGCTCCCAATTTATGTCAATAATTCCTTTGCTCTGGAGCCAAAGGAGGGAGAGAAGGTAGAGCCCGACGAACATGAGAAATAGGTTTATGAGTTTTTTTACCGCAAAGCCCACCACAAAGCCCGCAAAGCCCGCATAACCCAAGTCTGTAAGCAAGCTTTCCCAGTTCATTGGTACCTAAAGACGCTAGGATTGAGTATGTCCGGATAGTTGGTGGTCATCTCGTAGTCAAAGAGCTGTTTCCTGATACGCTCCAGATCCCTTTTTTCTGGCTTGAAAGGATAGCTTCTTATATCCGTAGGGGAGCTGTCTCCGAAGGGTCTGTTGCATGCAACCTCTGTGGTCTTTCCTCTGCAGCCGGAGGTCATGAAGGGTCTTCCGCTCCAAAAGAGTTCCTCAAAGGTGTCTTTGTCAATACCAAAGTCTATAACCTGACCCTTTTCGTTGAACTTCATGTCCTCATATCGGGCTATTCTGTTGTCTATTAGATACCTTGCAAACTGAACCCTTCTGTATTGAGGTGCAGGGCAGGGCTTTTCCTTTTCCATCATAGAACCTTCCTCTGGCCAGAAGGAGAAAAGGTGCGTCCTTGCTCCCAAATCCCTAACCTTTTGTATGGTCTCTATCATCTCCTGCTCTGTCTCTCCCAAGCCCACCACCAGATGGCATCCCACGTAGCCATCACCCATAACTTCACAAGCCCACTCTAAGACCTTCCAGAAGGTTTCCCACTTGTGGGGGCTGTTCATGGGCTTGCCCCTCAGTCTTTCAAAGACCTCGGGCGTTGCACAGTCTATGGCAACGGTAACAGTGTCTGCGCCCAACTTTTTATAATCCAGTATATCTTGATAGGTAGTTCCCGTGGCGTTTATGAGTAAAGAGACAAATATCTTATCTCCCAGCCTCCTTAAAACCCTTTCTAATACCTCTTTTGTATCCCTTATAGCCCTTGGGTGGGTGATCTGGGCTATACAGAGCCTCTCCACATGTCCAACCTTTTCTGCCCTGTCTATGATCTCATCCAAGGCAACTGTAGGCCACTCAACCCTTATGAAGTTCTTCTTTGAATACTCCACTTCCCTTGCCTTTTGAAGCCCACAGTAGGCACACGTAGCATGACATCCAGAAGGATAGGTCAAAAGGGTGTTTATGCAACTGAGCTTAGTGTTTCTGTAAAACTGCCCGGGCACAAGCCCTAAGGTCATAGCCGCAGCCATGCTTATCTGAAGGTATTCTGGGCTCTCCTTCTGAACGGTAAGGCTCTCCAAAAGGCTTCTGTGCATCTTTCACCTCCTGTGAAGTAATTATAATCTGTCTTATAATTTATCTACGTGGCACGTGAATGTTTGACATTGCTTGACTTATACAAAGAAACCTTTATTCCAGATACCCAGTGTCTGAGAGATATCTTAAAAAAGGTCTTCTATTTTCACGAAAGAAAAGGTAGGGAATTTTCCCTTATACTCGTTGATATTGACAATCTACGGCAGATAAACAGAGAAAAGGGCTACTTTGTGGGTAATAAGGTGCTTTTGTTTGCGGCGGATACGATAGGCAACAGCATAAGAAAGAGTGATATAGCAGGGAAGTACAAAAGTGGGAGTTTTCTCATAATACTTCCGGAAACAGACAAAAAAGGAGCAAAGGTAGTTTCAGATAGGCTTGCAAAAAGGCTTGCAGATATACAGGTGGAGGAGTGTTCTGTAAGTGCAACAATCACTTCATGTAGCTATCCAGAGGATGGAGAATCACCCGAAGAACTTTTAAACTTTTTGGAGGAACAAACTGCAAAGGCAAAGGGTAAAAATAAACCGATAATAACAATTGAAAACTTTAGAACGCAAAAGAAAAGGGAAATAACCACATGGGACCTCATCTCTGCCATTGAGGAAAATAGGGTAGTACCTGCCTTTCAACCAATTCTTAACCTTAAGAAGGATTCTATAGAAAGTTACGAGGTTTTAATGCGTATAGAAGACCAAGGTGATTACATTCCTGCTATGGCTTTTATAGACAAGGTTTACGAACTTTCCCTTTTAACGGTTTTTGAAGAAATAATCCTTGATAAAGCTATAAATGCTTGGCTTACAGGAAAGATTAGTGGGAAGCTATTCTTTAACATGCCCTCTTATTTTGTCAATTACTTGGCAAAGGGTAAGGTAAAGCTTGAGGACTTTAAAAAAGAGCTCACAAAAGCTGGCATCCCTGCAGAGGATGTGGTGATAGAAATTCCAGAGAGTAAAATCACAGCTACTACTGAGGAATTAGTAGAGGTGGTCAATAACATAAGGGCTTTGGGTTTTAAGGTGGCGGTGGATGATTTTGGCGTTGAGAATTCATCCATTGAAAGGCTGTTAAAAACAAAGCCCGATATTGTAAAAATAGATGGGTTCTTTTTAAAGGAGGAGAGAAACATGCTTAGGTGGATAGTAAAGGGTTTAAAGAGATTGGGTTATGTGGTAGCTATGGAGCATGTGGAAAAAGCAGAAGACCTTGAGCTTGCCAAGAAGCTCGGAGCGGATTATGCCCAGGGCTTTTACATAGGCAAACCCGAGGTTTTAGCTTGAAGGACTTTTTGATCCCAGCCATTGACCTAAAGGAAGGGCGCTTGGTAAGGCTATACAGAGGACAAGAGGACCATGCAAAGGTCTATTCGGAAAAGCCAGAGGAGGTAGCAAGGTTCTTTGAAGGACTCGGTTTTTCTCGGCTCCATGTTGTTGATCTGGACGGTGCCTTTGGGGGTGTGCCAAGGAACCTACAGGCAATAAGGAACATAAGAAAAGTTTTTTCTGGAACCATTCAGGTGGGTGGTGGAATAAGGTCTATGGAAACTCTGAAAATCCTTGACGAAGAAGGTATAAACCTTTTTGTGGTTGGCACTGTAGCCCTCAGAAACCCTCAGCTTTTTGAAGAGATGCTAACAGCCTTTCCCGGCAGGTTGATACTCTCGGTGGATAGCAAGGGAGGAAAGGTTTCCGTAGGTGGATGGAAGGAGGAGAGTCCATATACACCTCAGGATTTGGCTAAAGTGTGGGACCAAAAGCCCATATGGGGCTATCTTTATACGGTGGTGGAAAGGGATGGCACCCTGGAGGGTGTGGACCCAAAGCCCTACGAGGAGTTCAAAAGTGTTTCAAAAAAACCACTCCTTGCCAGCGGTGGGGTGGCAAGCCTGGAAGATCTGAAAAAACTTTACGGTTTGGTGGAAGGAGTGGTAGTTGGAAAGGCAATCTACGAGGGTAAAATAGACCTGAGAGAACTAAAATAAAGCTATGGAGAAAATTGCAGTTCTGCTTTTGAACATGGGAGGACCAGATTCCTTAGATGCCATCAGACCCTTTTTATACAATCTATTTTCGGACCACGACATCGTAGAAATACCAAGACCCATCCAAAAGCCTGTAGCATTTTTTATATCCTTCTTTAGGGCAAGAAAGACGAGGCACTACTACGAGCTAATGGGAGGGAAATCTCCTCAGCGGGAACAAACAGAAACCCAAGCAAAAGCCTTGCAAAAAATTCTGCCTGAGAATTTCATTGTAAAGCCTGCCATGAGGTATTGGAAGCCTTTTATAGAGACTGCGGTAAAGGAATCTATAGAAGAAGGGGCAAAAGCCTTTGTGCTTCTTCCTATGTATCCTCAATACAGCAAAACCACAACAGGCTCTTCCTTTAACGAATTTGAAAGGGTCTATAAAAGGCTTGGCTTGAACCTCCCCGTCGTAAAGATTCACTCTTATCACAACCATCCCCTTTACATAAGGGCAATGGTGGAGAGGATCAAAGAGAGGGTAAAAGAACCCGAAAAATACTTTTTCCTCTTCAGTGCCCACAGCCTGCCGGTAAAAGTCATAGAGAGGGGAGACCCATACAAGGATCAGACGGAAGAAACGGTAAGGCTAATAATGGAACATTTTCCCGGAGTTAAGTACGCCTTGGGTTATCAGAGTAAGGTTGGACCTGTCAAGTGGTTGGAGCCGGAGACAGGAAGGCTTTTAGAGGAGGTCATAAGGGCTGGTCATAAAAGGGTCGTTGTGGTGCCTGTTTCCTTTACCTGCGAGCACTCGGAAACCCTTTACGAACTTGACCATCAGTATGGCAATCTTGCCAAAGAGTTAGGGGTGGAGGAGTATGTGAGGATTCCTACCTTGCAGGACCATCCCACCTACATAGCCCTTCTCAAAGAGTTAGTTTTAGATGCTCAGAAAGGGCTTGAAGGGCAACTTTCGGGCTTGGCTCACAGCCAGTCCATAACCTAAAGCTCTCCAATCCCTGATATACGAGCATCTTCAAACCGTCTGAGTATATAGCTCCCCTTTTTTCCGCCCACTCCTTTAGAAGGGTTTGCCTGTTGTAGAGCAGTTCAAAGACCACCTGCCCCTCTCTTATGAGGGAGTAATCAAAGAGCATATAGTCTTCCGTCAAGCCAACCGATGTGGTATTTACTATTAGGTCTGTGTTTGGTACAACCTCCTCCGGTGATTCCACCACATCCACTCCAAAGATTTGGGAAAGCAGTTTAGCCTTTTCTTTTGTCCTGTTCCACAAAAAGACCTGCGCTCCCTCTCGCTTTAGGGCATAGAGCACCGCCCGGGCAGAACCACCAGCTCCCAAAACTAAAACCCTCTTACCCTTTAGCTCTGGGAGAATTTCTTTAAGGCTTTTTAAAAAGCCCATCCAGTCAGTGTTGTAGCCTTCTGTTCTCTCTCCAAACTTGACCGTATTTACCGCTCCAATATTTTTGGCATGCTCGTCTGCGTAATCAACGAGCTCAAGGACCTTCTCCTTGTGTGGGATAGTAACATTCACACCTTTTATTCCCAGTGCCTTTAGCCCTTCGAGGGCAGTCTTTAGGTCCTCGGGTTTTACCTCAAAGGGAACATACACCGCGTTTAAGCCCAGATGTTCAAAGACTCTGTTTTGAAAGACGGGAGAAAGGGAGTGGCTTACAGGATATCCGACGACGCCGTAGAGGGTAGTCTTTCCGGAGATCTTCATAAAAGATTGTGCTTGGGAACGGAAATTTCCACCTTTTTTACCCAGTCTAAATTGCCCTTGAGGGCAATGTCTACCACTTCCTTTACGCTAACGTCCACTATGGGACAGTCGGTGCATCCACCCTCAAACTGTAAATACACCTCATCCCCTTTGATGTCCACAACCTTTAGGTTTCCGTGATGTTCCTTCAGGGCTGGTCTGATTTTTTCAAGGACCAGTTCAACCTCTTTTAGCTTTTCTCTTTCCATGATGGACCCTCCAACTCTCTAATTAAATTTTGGATTTTCATCCAGAGTTTTCCCTGATCTTCCTCATCCAACTCCATCAACCTAAAAAAGCCCTTTAGGGTTAGCTTGTCTGCCACCACGTCAAGAAGGTCTTCCTCTTCCAACTTGCCAAGTCCATAATCCCACAGTATTTCCTTAGTCTCTGGGTATCTCTCCAAAAGTTCTTTGAGGTTTATGTCTAAGGTGATCCTCTCCCTCATAGTTCTTTTACTTTTCTGACAAAGAGATGAAACTCGCCGTCTTCTTCGTACATGCCCAAGAACTCTTGCCCAGTAGCCTTGCACCAGGCGGGAATATCCTCCACCACGCCCGGGTCATCCGCTATCAACTCTAAAATTTGCCCTATTTGCATCTGTTTGATCATTTTAGATGTCTCTGCTACGGGCACGGGGCAAAAGGTTCCCACCACATCATGAACCACGTCGGGCTTTATTTTATCCAACTCCATGGGACACTCCTTTAAGTATTTTAAAGCTTTCTAAGATCTCATCCTCCAAAGGCTCCCCCAGTATCACCCTTTCCTCGTCTTTTACCTTTATTATCACCTCTGCAGGTTCCCTCTTTGAGTACCTGCAAACCACGCCCGCTATTAGAGGATACTCTTCCTCTTTTGGCACTCCTTTGATTATAACAAGGGTGCCCTGTTGGTCCTTTCTCTGGGCGTAGCCATAACGGTTTTTAAGACCACTCAGAAAATTAACCTCTACCTCGTTCCTTGCCACCACAAGCTTGACGCCGGAGGGAAGTCTTAGGTGCCTTCCTACAGATAAAAGGACAAGGTCTTCCCTTGTTATGGTGCCTTCCCTCTCCAAGGCCTCTTTAAACTTTAAAGCATAGTTGGGGTCTGTCAGGTAGCAACATCCTCCAGCGGGCTGTTCGTAGTCTAGGCCATACTTTTTTGCAAGGCTTATTTGCACCTTCCTGCCCCTTCCCTTTATGTCCAGTAGCTTCTCCCGGTCTACCCAACCCATCTTTTCCGGCACCGTTGGTGGAAGTAGCTTAGCGGATAAAGGTCTGAGGACGTAGCCTTCCAAGCCCGCTTCTTTTTCTATAAGCTTTAGTATGGGTAACCTCTGGCTCATGGGTCTTTGACCTACCACTTCCCCAGTGATCACAAAGTGATAGCCCTCCCTATCCATCATTTCCTTTGCCTTTCTCAGCATCATTATCCGGCAGTCTATGCACGGATTTACGTTTTTACCGTAGCCGTACTTTGGGTTCAGCAGTACATTAAAGTATTCTTCGGAAATATCTACAATCTCTACGGGCACACCCAACTGCGCCGCGGCCTTTAAGGCTGGGTTCATATACTGGGAACCGTCCTCTTTTTTTATTCCCAGCCTTCTCTTTTGCTCAGTTATGCAAAAACCTGTGTAAAAGTGCAAGGCATGGACAAAAATGCCCTGCTCCTGCACTAACTTTATTGCCAGTGTGCTATCTAATCCACCCGAAAGCAGTGCTAAAGCCTTTATTTGGCTCATAGGGACAGGAACTCAAACTCGGCCTTTTCTTCTTCTTGCTCTTCGTAGCAATCGGGAATCTTTTCTGCCTCTTCAAGCCTACCTTGCTTTATAAGGTAATCCTTGATGGCTACGTGGAGGGTTTCCAAGCCCAAGTTGGTGCAGTGGATCTTTTGAGGGGGGAGTCCGCCCAGCTCTTCAAAGATGTCCTTGTAGGTTAGGTTGAGGGCATAGTCTATGGTCTTGCCTTTAACCATCTCTGTGAGCTGAGAAGAAACCGCTATGGCAGAGCCACAGCCGAAGGTTTTGAACCTCACATCCTCTATAACGTCTGTCTCGGGGTTCACCTTTATGGTAAATAGCATGGCGTCTCCGCAGGCAGGGTTTCCACACTGCCCAATGCCGTTAGCATCCTCCAAAACACCCACATTCCTCGGGTTCAAAAAGTGGTCTAACACTTTTTCGCTGTATTCAAACATGGCTTACACCTCCTAAGTTTGATGGATTTTATTTTAGGGAAAAAACAAAAGGTAACAATGATAATTATCAAGGAGTATGCTCAGAAATCTTAGCCTTCAAAAGTTCCACTGGGTCCTCCAAGCTCAGTCCCAAATACTCCAAAAACTTTTCAATACTTACCCACCTTTTTAGCACCATGCCTTGGGTGATGAGCCTTTCAAAGGGCTCTGGGTCCTTAACAAGCCCAAGGTCAAAGAGAAACTTCTGGAAGAACCGGGCATACAGAAGGTGCAAGACCGCATGCTCTATACCACCTATGTAGTAATCCACTGGCATCCAGCTTTCCACCTTCTTGGGGTCAAAGGGCAGTTTGTCGTTCTTTGGGTCGCAGTAACGGAGGAAATACCAAGAGGAATCAAAGAAGGTGTCCATGGTGTCCGTTTCCCTTCTGGCGGGACCTCCGCACTTGGGACAGGTGGTATTTACCCAATCCTCCACCTTCTCTAAAGGATTTCCATGTCCGGTGATTTCTACCTTTTCTGGCAGTAAAACAGGGAGTTGATCCTCCGGCACTGGCACAGTGCCACAGTTTGGACAGTAAATTATGGGAATGGGTGTGCCCCAGTATCTTTGGCGGGATATGTTCCAATCCCTCAGCCTGTATGTGATTTTGAAGTCCGCCAAACCCTTCTCCTTTAGCCACTGGGTTATTTTCCTTTTTGCCCTCTCTGAGTCCATTCCGTCAAAGGGTCCGGAGTTTATGAGAATGCCAGGATCTTTGTAGGCTTTGCCCTCCGGCAATTCTGAGTCTTTGGGTTTGACTACCACCTTTATGGGAAGGTTGTACTTTTGGGCGAACTCATAGTCCCTTTGGTCGTGGGCGGGCACGCACATGATCGCACCGGTGCCATACTCATAGAGCACATAGTTGGCGGTCCATACGGGAATCAGCTCACCGTTGGCGGGGTTTTTCGCATACACTCCAAGAAATACGCCCTCCTTTTCCTCTTGGGTCCCTCTCTCCCTTGAGGACATGTGCTTCATCTTGTTAACAAACTCCTCCACTTCTTTCAGCCTACCTCCCCTCTTGGCAAGGATCAAAGTTAGTGGATGCTCGGGTGCCAGTACCAAGAAGGTGGCACCAAAAACCGTGTCCGGTCTTGTGGTAAAGACCTCTATGGGTAATTCGTCCACATAGAACTTTATTACCGCACCCTCGGACCTGCCTATCCAGTTTCTTTGCTGGAGGATTACCCTTTCGGGCCACTTTCCTTCCAAGAGCTTTAGGTCTTCCAAAAGTCTCTCTGCATAATCGGTGATCTTTATGTACCAAGAGGGCACGTTTCTCCTTATCACGGGCGTTCCACAACGCCAACACTTGCCCTCTATAACTTGCTCGTTCGCAAGGACCGTCTCATCGTTAGGGCACCAATTAACCTCCGCATCCTTTCTATAAACCAAGCCCTTTTCGTAGAGCTTTAAAAAGATCCATTGGTTCCACTTGTAGTATTCTGGTTCGCAGGTAGCAATCTCCCTGTCCCAATCGTAAGAAAAGCCCATACTTTTGAGTTGCTGTTTCATGTAATTTATGTTTTCCTTGGTCCATTGGGCGGGATGCACTCCATGTTTTAGCGCTGCGTTTTCCGCAGGCAGACCAAAGGCGTCCCATCCCATGGGATGCAGAACCCTTTTTCCCTTCATCCTCAAAAAGCGCGCCAGGGCATCCCCAATAGTGTAATTCCTAACATGACCCATGTGAATGCGCCCCGACGGGTATGGAAACATCTCAAGCACATACACCTTATTCTCTCCTTCCTCCACCTTAAAAACTCCAAGCTCCTCCCAGTGCCTTTGCCACTTCTGCTCTATATCTTTTGGATTGTAACTTTTTTCCATAGGCTAAAATTATAAAATAGCGATTGGACTAATTATTACCAGAGTAAAGCCTTTTGGCTACATCCCGGGCAAAGTAAGGGTCTCCCGTTCCCAAAGCAAGCTCCAAAAGGAAGGTCCTGTATTCAAGGCTTTGGCTCAGGTATAGGTTTTCAATGATCAGCCTTTTCAAAGTTTCATAATCCTTTGCCCAAAGGGCACGCCTCATAACCTCCTTTTCCAAGTATAGCCTTTCCTCGGGCGTCAAAGGAAAGCTTTTTTTCATGTATTCCCTAAAGGAAAGATAGTTTTCTTTGGTAAGTCCTACTTCTATGAGCCTTTTTATCAGACTGCGCCTTTCCGCTGGTGGAAGTTCCTGATAGTAGGTTTTTGCATAGGTAAAAGCCTTTTGTAGATTCCCCGAAAGCAGTGCAAGGTTAATGGCGTCTTTTACGAAAGCCTTACCCTTCTTTTCCACCAACACATCCGCAAACCTTGAGGCCATGGCATAGTTTTTGAAGGCTATTGAGTAGTAGAAGGCCTTTTCAACCCAAAAAAGGTTTCCCGTTCTTTCCGCCAACACGGTGGAAGTTCTGTATGCAATCTCGGGAATATACATACTCTCCGCTTCCCTGAAGGCTTTTTCCAAAGAGTCTGTGTCTGGTTTTAGCTTTGTGTAAAGACTCAAAAGCTTTTCCATCTCGTTTTTTATCCTTTTCTTTTGTTCTTCGTCTTTGGTGGAGAAATACTCCGCCTTAAGCAGTTGGTATTTTAAAAACAATATCTCCGGGTCGTTGGGAGATTTTCTTTCAATTTCTGAAACTACTTCCATAGCGTCTCTCGTCCTACCTACCCTAATGTAGGACTTGACTAAGGCGTCGTATATATCCACTGAAGGGTTCGTCCTTAAAAGGGCTCTGTAGTAAGCAAGGGCTAAGTCTGTGTTTATCTCAACGGACTCGGGCAGATATCTTTCTAACTTGCCTTTTGGAAAAAGCAGGATCGCCACCAGCAGTGCGGTCAGAACTATTCCCAGGTAATCCCTTATTGAAAAGGCTTTAATCAGTGCATACCGCTTTGATGTCTGCATGTTTTCCTCCTTTGAACTCAACCACCCCAGAGTTGTAGGCTTTTCCGTTTACGAACACTTTGCAAGAGGTTTCCAAACGAACCTCCAAAGGTAGGTAGGAGCTTAACCTTAGGCTATACTCTTTTCCTTTTCTTTCAAAGCTTTCTACGTATCCGTTTGAGTACAGAAGTGCAAACTTTGGCTTTTGGGAGGAAAAGACCAGATAGTAGTCTCCCGAACCATCCAGAAAGAGATAGTTGTAGCCATCTTTTCCTTCTCTGTAGCCCACCACTCCCTTGCTCTTTTCTGCGTCCGGATAGCCCCATTCCTTTGGATACCTCAGGGTCCTCAATCCGCCCGCGTTTTTTATCCTAAAACCTTCCTCCCATCTCATTACTGCAGTTTGTCTGAAGTCCAAGACCCACCTGCTATACTCGGACAAGAACATGGGACTTACTTCCCTTGATAGAGCCCATTCGTAAACCTTTTTCAAAGCGTTCAAAGAAGCCAACTTTTGCCCTGAATAAAAGTGATAATAAATAGAGATGGGCTTTAACCTTCTTGGGTTTTCTGTGAGCTCAAAGGTCTGTATAACATTTAAATAGCCCCAGAAGGGACTTTTCCATAGGTTTGTGTATATGTTTTCGTTCTGCACTGGAGCATAGACCTGAAAGTAGGGTCCGTAATTGACACCGGAGGGACCTATGTTCTTCAGAAAGGGCTCCTGCTGGGTTATGGTGGTTAGTCCTCCATTAACGTTGAAAACACCAAGCTGATAAGTTTGCCTTAGCTGTTCTCTGTTTGGGTTGCATTCGCCCGTCCAGAGGAAAACTTCAACCTTTTTTCCAAGGTCCTTTAAAACTTCTCTGTTAATCCATTCTACCGAGCCTCTTATTTCACTGTCCCAGTTGAGGTTATAGCCTTTTATTGGATAGTTGTAACCGTAAGGTAGCTCCCTTTTTCTGTATTTGGGTTGCCAGTCATAAGGATGGGAAAAGCTGTGGCTTGCGGGTTCAACCCAATTAAGTGAGAATATGCTCTTTGCTACGTTTATTAACCTCTCTGACTTATCCGGATACAGCCCATCCTTGGAGACCTCTCCCACTATTATGGAAACAGTATGCGGAATGGGATATCTTTTTATTATTTCGTCCCTTATCACCTCTCCCGTGGTTTTGGAAGGGTCAAATTCTGCGTTTCCAAAGAAGGCATCTCCATCTATATGGGCGGTAAGTATTCTTCCACCGTTTTGGGTGGTAAGGTCAGGAATCAAAAGGGTGGTCCCAAAGACCTTTTTGAACACCTCAAAAGGATCAAAGCTCCACAGTTCCCTTGAGTTCAAAAGGGACTCATTAACTGCGTATCCTCCCCAATCAAAGAGGGCAAAAGGATGGTGTTTTTGTCCGAGGGAATTTTCCACCTCAACCATGGGTGTTCCCTTTTCTGCAATTAACAGGGTGTCCGTGTAGGATACCTTTATTGGTGCCTCAAAGCCCCTGTTTTCCTTTGGTTTTATCAGCCTAAAAGGGTTTATAGACCTCTCTCTGTTCCTCTCCGCCCTTATTCCAAAAGCCCTATAAAATTTTTCATCGTAGGGCAATGAATTCAAAAAGAATAGTTTTAAACCTTCCTCCTTTGTCTTTATCAACCAATCGGTTAATTTTTCGTCAATCTTTCCTAAAAAACCCACCATTACACCCGCGTAGCCAAGCCCTGGGTAAATTTCGGGCAATCCCTCCTCTATATCAAACATCTCGGGTACAAAACCCAGGTATTCAAGCACAATAGATGTGAGCCTGTGAGTGGGTTCATACTGGGCTACCGGATATTCCTTTGAGCTATAGAGGATGGCAACCTTTCTTGGAATCAGGGAACAGAGAGAATATCCAACCCTTGAAAGCTCCTTGTCTGCCACGTATGGAATAAACCCAAGCTCTGCGATCCTTCTAACAAGCTCCTTTGCCTTGTTTTTGTCCTTTGGGTCCGCATAATCCACCACTATGACAGGAATACCATAGGACTTTATCCTGTTTAGCTGGTTCAATAGCCACCTTCTTTCCTCTTCAGAAATTGCCCTGTATCTTTTTTTCTCATCAAGCCCACTAAAAAGGCTCTCCACCATAAAGCCATTTATGTCTTCTTTAACCCTATCTATAAACTCGAAACCCCTGTTTAAAACTATTAGTTTATCGGGATATCTTTTTCTTAGCTCCTTTACAAAATCCACAAGGGCGTCTTGAAAGTCTTTCCATTCTTCCTTTTTGGCGGAAAGCTGATACGAATCTAAGGTGTCCAAAAGGAACCCATCAAAGCCTCTGTCCACAATTCTTTTTGCCACCACTTCCAAAAGGAACTGTCTGTATTCTTTATTCCTTACATCCGCCACCAAAGACTTCCACATGGGATTTGTTCCTATGGAATACTTTTTAAGGTCTTTGTAATAGTCCCTGTAGGTTTCTATCTCTCCTACGCTCATATAACCTATGAGTTTTGCCCTCTTTTTTTGATAAAAACCCTTCTCCTTCAAAACCTCCATATAAGGGTTGTCCGCATCTAGCACGACCCAATCGTAGGCATAGAGGATATCATCAGGCAAAGGTTTGTGATGATAGTAAAGTAGCACGCATTTTGGTTCCTGCGCCAACAAACTACTCACGAAGAGCAAAAGTCCTATAATGAACATCATTCAAGAACCTCCTTAGGTATTCCATACCCAATATCATGGAAAACATTAAAGCAAACATATAGCCATAACCGTAAAAGTACGCCCCGAGAAATTGGGTTAGAAGTGTAAAGACAAAGTTTAGCAAGGCAAAAGTAAAAGTCATTTTAACCAGCTCCCTCCTCAGGTCAAAGTAAGAAAGAAGGGCATAAATAACTATGTATCCCATCAGGAATACTTTGGCAACGAGAAATATCTCAAACAGTGGAATGTAGGCGGTGGGCAGTTTGAGAAATATAAATATATACTCGTGAATGAAGATAAGCAGTATGGCGGTAAGGGCTTGAAATCTCAGAGTTTCAAAAAAGGCTGAGCTGGCACTTTCTATCATCTTGTTTGCGAGCCTGTAAAGGTCATCCAACCTTCCCCAAGTTCTCACCGCCCTGTAGTACGCGTCGTAGTTATCAAAAAACTCCAGCTCAAGTTTCAGAAAAGCCACCGCAAAACCGGGCACTATTGAAATGAGAGCCAGGGTAAAGGGCACATCGTAAATGACGGATGCCTTCATGTTCCCCAGCACATGGCTTCCCGTTATTGGGCTGTACCAAAACACATACTTGTCTATCCAAAAACCTAAGTTGGCAAAAAACCCAACCAGCATCAAGCTTTTGTAAAGCCTATCCTCTCTCAAAAAATCAAACTCCAAAAGCTTTGAAGACCTATAGTCCCGTGCAACTCTGAAAAGTATTAAAAATAGCAGTAAGGTCTGACTAAAATAAAAGCTAAGCGTAAGCCAGATTAATCCAAGGTTTGATAGAAAAATTACCCCAAGCCCTGCTATTGAGTACGAGATAGCAAAAGATACGAATATGTGCTTGTAGCTCTTCAATCCGGTGAGTAAAGCGTTCACCACCCAAATAACGGAAAGGGTAGCAACGGTAAAACTGAATATCACATGGTAATAGTACGGAAATCCCTTAAAGAAGAAAAAAGACAGCAGAAGGGCTATAAAAAAGCTGTAGCTTGCGGTCAGTGTTGCCACCCCGTGGGTGTTTGGGAGCACCCTTTCAAACTCCTTTTCAAAGAGCCTGTCGGATATATACCTTGTAAAAGAAAGCTGGAAAAAGCCCGAAAGAATCAGGCTCAAGGAAACGCAGTAGGTGATGTATACCTGGTATTTGATTAAAGTTTCGCTTGCTCCCCAAAGCTTTTCCGCTATGTAGGCGGATATAAAAATGCTGAGTATGGCAAAGAGCCAATTGCCTGTTCCCAGAACTGCAGAGTAGCCCACCGCCAAAAGAACTCTTCCCAGCTTCCCCTCTCTGTAAAGCCTTCTTAACTCTAAAGAAATACCCGCCATGGCTATTCTCCTAAATAATTTTTATACACGTTTCTGTAGTTCTCTATAAATTTGTCAAAGCGGTAAAACCTTTGGACCCTCTCAAGCCCAGCCTTTTGACAGTTTTTCCAAACTTCTTCGTTAGTCAAAAGTTCGTAGTATGCTTTTGCAAGCCCTATTGCATCCCCCACAGGAACCACCCCTCCCGCCTTACCTATTTCTACGTCTTCTTGACTCAGCCCTCCATAGATAAGTTGCCTACAAGAACCAACATCAGTAGTGACACAAGGCACACCGCTTGCCATAGCTTCCAAAACCGTCATGGGCATGCCCTCGCTTATGGAGGTCAGCGTAAATACCCCCGTTTTGGGCAGAATATTATCTATTTTCTGAAAGCCTAAGAATTTTACCCTATTTTCAACTCCAAGTATTTTTGCAAGCTCTTTGCACTCTTGGGCGTATTCGGGCTCCTCGTCCTCGGGACCCACCACCCAACCCTCCGCCTCTGGTAGCTGTTGGCACAGCAAACTAATAGCCTTTATAAAGGTTTTTATATCCTTTATGGCTACAACCCTTCCTATCAGAGAAACCACCTTTGGAATTTCCTTCGGTCTTTTTTCTAAAAGCTTTGAAAGTCTATACACATCTACGCCGTTTGGTATAACCCTTGTCTTTTCAGGTGGACAGCCCCAGCTTATCTGCTGTTTTCTTGCATCTTCAAATAGAGAAAGGACCTCTACGGCGGTGTAGTATGAAATTTTTCCAAGATTTACGAACATCTTTATCCAAAGCTTTCTAAGGGTGTCTATGTCGTATTTTTTGGATAGGTACCTGTATTGAACTCCTATCCACTTTGCGTTTAGAATGTCTATCTTTCTTTCCTTTGTGTAGATCCCATGTTCCGTGAGGATAAAGGGTATTTTGTATTCTCTGCTCATCAAACTGCCCAAAAAACCCGCGTAACCCGTTGATGGACTATGAATTAAGCCTATTTCTTTTTTCTCCAGTGCCATCCCAAGTCTTGCCACTACGAAGAGAGGTGCAAAAAGGTTTCTCATAGTCCAAAAGTAATCCACAAAGGGCACATCGATTTCCAACTCTTCGTAGAGTTCCTCTATGAGCTCCCAAGAGTTTTTGCTATACAAAAAGTCCTCGTAAGAAACTTCATTAAAGTAAGAAAAGCTAACAACCTCCTGCCAATGCTCCTCAAAGGCTTTATCATCGAGAAATATCCTTAGAAGTTTTACCCTTTCACTTTCCCTTTTGGCTTTTTTTCTTTGAACGTTTTCCTCCTCCGAAAACAAATACACAGCCTCAAGATAGACCAAGTTGTCCGGAAGCTCGTAGCCAACACCCTTGTAATCCTCTGGCCTTGAACCAAGGAACAACACTCCAAAGTTTAGATCCCTCATACCGGTGATTATCTGATGGATCCAAGTGGATACTCCACCCTTTATGAAGGGATAGGTTCCTTCCGCTATAAAGAGCACATCTATATGGGTTTGTTTATCTACAAGCTTCATACCCATGCGGAGATCAGAGCCATTCTTTTGGGATTAACTGAATAGGTTCCTCTGTATTTTTCTGAAACCTGTTTCAATTCCTTGAAATTGCGGAGCTTATACAAAGCTTCCAACAGGTAAGGTAAAACCTTAACGGACTCCATACCCAAATTCAAAGCCCTCTTGAAATGTTCATACGCTTTTTGATAATCTCCCGAGACCAGCTCCATTCTTCCCATTAACATATAAAGACTGGGATCCTCTCTGATTTCTAAAGCTTTTATGACGTACTCTTTAGCATTATCCAAGTACTTTTTTGCTATTTGCTCTTCCATAAAACCTAAGTAATAAACATCCCAATTTAGAAATGCCAGCGCCCTGCACACAAAAAATTTAACATCTTTCCCTAAATCTTGACCTTCCAGAATTTTTTCTAATTCGTATATTAGCTCCTGAAGATATTTTTCAGCGTTTTTAAGATAACTGTTGGCAAGCAGTCTTAGTTCGTCGTTATCAGAAAAAAGAAGTTCCTTAAAAAATCTTACTGTCAGAGGATGATAAAACTTGGTGAAATATACCACCATTTCTAAGTCTTTCACTTTTGTAAACCTTAAGCTTCCTTCTCCGAGTCTTCTCTCTTCCGAAAGAACCCTAACGCTAAAGACTAGCTCGTAATTGACCTCTTTTACAGGAGCGGGCGCTTTTGAAATTTTTGTATAGATCAAAACACTTATTACACCAAACAAAACTGCAAAGGGTCCGAGGAAGAAAAAGATAGAAAAGCTAAGGATTAAAGCATGTCTGTATGGGTATTTATAAAAGATTTTTAAAATCCCAGCCACTATTGTGGCAAGCAAGAGGGACGCAATGAGGTGAGAAAACAGATAGGTTATAAATCCGAATACAGTTGGATGTTGAATCAGTGTATACAATCCTGTTGTTTCTAAAAATATCACCAGTAGTAATTTTATATAATCACCTAACATTGCAGAACTCCTCAATGGGTTTTATTTCCTTTACCTTCACAAAGTCCATGTTTTTACTTATCCTCTCTATGAACCTTTTAACTCCTTCCATTGGTGTTATGGGTAAAAGAACAAAAGCTTTGTTTTCATTTATGCAAACTCTATCTAAACCTTTAACCATGCTTTTCAGCTTAATTACCTCTTCCCTTCTTTCGGGAGGATATTCAAAAACAACCACAAAGGAGTCTATTCCGAAGCGTTCTTTTAGCGATTGCATCCTGTAAGCTTGCAGTTCAAACTCCCTATCGCAAAACTTTGTGCACGAAAAACCTGAAGCTTCAAAGGCTATGCTGTCTCCGTAATATTCCAAAAGAATTGTTATGTAGGATAGCACTTCCTCGTTTATGTTTAAGAAATCCATATCCTTTATTGCAAGTAAAAACTTGCCTGCATAAGACTCTGCCACCACAAGGGCTATAAAGTTAAGCTCTTCATTCATAACCTTTCTCAGTATGTTTTTAGGTGGAATATAAAAGGATGTGTTAAGCTCTAATGCTTCTTGGATGAGAGGGTCTTCTTTATCTACCTTTACACCGCCACCCAACTTTTCCAAAGAAATGAGCTTTCCATCTTCGTACTTGTAAAGCTCCGCGGATATAACGCCAAAGAAGTCTGATATCAGTTCCATGAAAGCCTTTGAAGAGGGAACTTTAAACCTTTCCAAAATATTCCTTACGCTGTAGGGAGAAAGCACGAACTGTCTTTCCAGCAGGTCGTATTCAAACTTTAGGCTGAATAGCTGTCTCCGATAAAGCTCTGTCATCTGCTCTGCGTAGGTTTTATCTGCAAGCGCAAGCTTTATTTTTTTATCCCATATGTATCTAAATTCAGAAGACAAAAGGGCAAAAAGGAGATTTTCCAAGAGATCGTTTAAAGGAAACGGTTGATAAAAGAAAAAGTATCCCACAGAAAGCAAAAATATTAGCACTATAGCTCCGGAGTATCCATAGTAAAGGGAAAGGGCAACCACTAAAAGGTTTATTAAGTCGTATTTACTTTTTATAAAGAGTGGGTCTTCTCGGTTGAAATACCAACCCAAAGCTAACAAAAGAGTGGTTAATAGGAAAATTTCTACGAATATAACCTTTTCAATCGTTATTCTTTCACCAAGCCTAAAAGCACGCATCAGAAAACCCGGTTTAAAAGCTTTTGGGCGAGTGTTCCCAATGACTCATGCACCCAACCACTACCCGATACCGCAACATTTTTAACAACTTTGTTTTCTTTTGCGTCATAGACAAAGATGGTCATACTTACCGCTGGCTCGCCGTCCAAGCCAGTTTTGTATCTGAACTCATTGACAGAACCATACACTATGTATCTTGCCCCGTTTTTTACTGCAATTTCCCTTAGCTTTTCAATCTCTTCTTCTGTGGGTTCCCTTTCCTTTATGGACCAAACCCTTGGGATCAGGTTGTAGCCCTTGCTCGCAAGCACACCCTCTAAAATGGATGCTACCCTGTAACCTGCGTAGGGCGTCTCTGTGTAGTTTTCGAAGGGTAGCACTGCATAGGGCTCTCCCTTCGTAGGGAGAGTAGGTGTTTGGTTTACAACCCTCGCACAGCCTACAATCAGTAAGAGAACTAAGACTGCAAAATAGACCCTTCTCATTTTTCACCTCCTTCTACAGTTTAAAACTTTCCTTTGAAAAGAAGAATGTCTGCTCATTATTTATTCTCCTCCACTTTTCTTAGCTTTGGAGTGTACATAAAGTAGTATCTATAGATAAAATACGGGTCAATTATAGTCTCCTTTATACCGCCCGTGTTCTTTCTGAAGGATAGTCCCAAGGACAGATTGTCGTTGCCAAAAACCGCACCACCCAAACCTATTTCTGTAGATATACCCAAACCGCCAAGGGAATTGTATGCTAAACTTGCATCAAAAAAGGGCCTCCAAAAGCGTGTGTACGAGTATTTGTGTTCAAAGCCAAAGGAAAATCCCAGACCAACTGTATAGTAGTTCTCTGGTAGCACCCTAAAAGTGGTAAAAGGAATGAGTTGTTCTATAACTCCCTTGCTACCCGCTTTTTCCCTGTAATTGCCGTAGCTAAAGAATGCCCTTAGAGTGTAATCAGGATAACCAGCTTTTAGCTTGTATTGGGCTTGATTGTACGTATAAAAGCCCGTTCCCAACCTTTTTATGTCCTGTGAATAAAACTCACTTAACTCTAAGCTGGAGTAAAAGCTAAGCCTACTGTAAGGAGTAAATGTTAGGCTAAGCTTAGCGTAGTTTTTTAAGCCGCCAAGCTCAAGGTAAAGGCTTTCTGTGCTGGGCTGTCTGTATCCGACCTCAAAGCCCGCCGATAGCCCGCTAAATAGGTAGGACTCTCCAAAGAGACGGAAATTCGTCACCGACCTGAGCCTTTCCAACTGCCCTATTCCAAAGCCAATGTATCCCCTATCAAACCGCCTGCGTAGGTAGATCTCTGCTTGATAACCCCCTACCTTTTGTTTTATGGCTTGATCATCTTTATATGTGGGTTGAAAGGTGGAAGACCTAAACCCAACGGAATAATTGGTGTCTCCCAATTTAGTTTCTACCTCCATTCTTTCAACAAACTGTCCGTAAGCGTCTCTCTTTTGGTGAGATACCTCCAAGCTTACTTTGTTTGATTCTTGTACCGCCAAGTCTCTGAACTGTTTGTAAAGTTGATAATCATACGGGTTTTCCTCCAGACCCTTGAAGGCAAGCTCTAGGGCTCTTCTTGGCTGACCTACTCGCCTTAAGGCTTCCACCCTGTCTCTTATGGGAAGGGCTTCTAACTTGCTTTCCAAGAGTTGTAGTGCCAGATACCTATCGTCCTGCCAGAGGGCCAAATTTAGCCACATCCAAGGTTTTAGTGGGTACTTGTATAACCTTTGCTGTAGAATTGCCTTCTCCCTTTGCTCTTTTGAAAAAAGGTAGGCAAAATATATGTCTTTCCAAACCGCATCAGAGAGAACTCCCTTTGCCCTTTGGAGTTTTCTTTCAAAGACCTCTGGAGTTTCAAACTCCATAGCCAAAGAGAGGTATAACCTCAATTTCTCAAGGTCATCCAGAGGCAATCCACCGCTTGTTAGCTCTCTGTATGCTTTTAACTTTATAGCTTTGGCTTCCTCCTCCATACCCATTACGTTAATAATGTCTGCGTAGAGTAATGGATCCTTGGAACCAGATAGCTTGTAATAATTGAGGGCAGTTTGACCCTGCTGTAAAAATACGTACGCTACCGCATAAGCTTGGGCTACTGAAGGATTCCTTGTGTATGCTTCATATTCCTTTAGGGCACTTTTTAGCTTTTCCACCCGTTGGGCTTCCACCAAAGAGTAGATGTAGAAGGAGACAAGCTCGGGAGCTTTGGCCCTTGCCAAAATTTTTTCTAACTCTTCAAGGGCTTCTTCCTTTTTACCGAGCTGTTGTAGAGCAAGCAAATAGGAAAACACAGTATTTACGTCATCCTGTAGCTTGTCTCTGTAGTCTTTAAAGATGGCAACGGTTTGATCATACAATCCCAAAGCGTAAGAATAGTAAAAAGCGGTTTTCAAGAGTATTAAATCATCAAACTTTTTGTAACCTTCCAGTGCAAGGGAAACCGCCCTTTTTGAACCCTTTCTAAAGTATATTTCGGATAGTCTGATGTAATCCGCCACCTCACCCTTAGAAAGGCTAATTAACTTTTCGGAAGCTAAAGCTGTGGCGTCGTAATCTTGCAACATCCAGGCAAGGTCGCTCAGGGTTCTGTAAAATTCCACATTATCCTCTTTGGCACTCGGCAAAAAGTCCTTTAAAACCTCTAAGGCTTGTTCAAACCTTCTGCTTGAATAATAGATGTTTGCCAAAAGTAGCACGCTTTTTTCATCCTTTCCGTATAGTTTTATGTATTCATTAATAGTTTCCTCTGCCTCTTTTTTTCTTCCCAACGCATTGAGTATTTGTGCCCTCATTAAAAGCATGTCTTTGGTTTTTAGAGTGTATAAGAGCTTTAAAAGCCCTTCAACATCTCCCAATTGATCGTAGATATATACCTTTACATTGGGAGGAACGGAAACTACTTCCATAAGCTCCTTGGCAATATCTATCCTGTTAAAGGCAAGAGATATTTCAAAGGCCTTTTGGGCAAGCTCTTTGTTTTTTGTGTTTTTGTAACCTTCGTAAAAAACTTCCCCTGCCCTGGCTCCCATATTGTTCCAAATTAGCACCTGTCCATATAGCTCCCACCACTTGGGATTTTGTGGAAATCTTCTAACCGCATCCTCAAGCACCCTTAGGGCGTTTTGTAGGTCGTTGGCACCCAAAAAGCTCTGAACTAAAAGCTGGTAGTATTTTTCCTCTGTTTTGTATGAAGCACCTCTTTGGTAAGTTGGGTTTGGGTTTGTAAAACTTTCTTCAACAAGCTTATCTTTTGAGCTTTTTTCTTTAGCAAAAAGGATCGCCGATGGCAAAAGGAAAAACACGGTAATTAACTTACCTTGCACTATCTTTCCTGCAAGCTTATAAGTATTCATCCCAGCCTCTTTGGTTATACTTTACCATAATATTAACAAACGCATTATACTCCATGGATGTTATGTGTTAAGATTAAAGTATGGAGCCAAGTGTAATTAACCCTATATACAGCCTTCTAAGCCTTATCTTTTGGTTCGTATTCTTTTTCCTCTTCTTGATGCCCGTCTTGCGCAGATACAGCCTTAACAAGGCAAGGGAGGCCCTCATCTCCACCCTTGAGGAGAAAAGAAACAGCAGGGTGATAACCCTTATACACCGCCAAGAGAGCGTAGGCTTTTTTGGAATACCTTTCATAAGATACATAGACATTGAGGACTCGGAGCAAGTTCTGAGGGCTATAAGGCTTACACCGCCAGATATGCCCATAGACCTTATCATTCACACACCCGGGGGGTTAGCCCTTGCATCCGCCCAGATCGCCAGCGCCCTCGTCAGGCACAAAGGTCCTGTGAGGGTAATAATCCCACACTATGCTATGTCTGGTGGTACTTTGATAGCCCTCGCAGCGGACGAAATTATAATGGACCCTAACGCGGTGCTCGGTCCTGTAGACCCACAACTGCAGGGCATACCCGCTGCGTCTATACTAAAGGTTTTGGAGAAGAAGGAGCTAAAAGACATAGAAGACCATACCTTGATAATGGCCGACGTAGCCCAAAAGGCAATAGAGCAGATGGTGAATTATGTGGTTTGGCTTTTGATGGAAAATGGTATGGAGGAGGAAAAGGCTAAGGCTATAGCTCAAGAGCTTGCCACCGGCAAGTACACCCACGATTTTCCCCTGGGGGTTGATAAACTGAGGGAGCTTGGCTTGAATGTATCCACCGAAGTGCCAGAAGAGGTTTATCAACTGATGGAGCTTTACCCTCAGCCCATGGGTGCTCAGGTGCCTTCTGTTCAGTATATACCCGTGCCCTACAAAACGGAAAAGAAGTTATAATTTTATCCCATGGCAAAGGTGAAGGGTTTAAAGTGCAGAGAGTGTGGAAAGGAGTATCCTGCTGAACCTATACACGTATGTGAGTTTTGCTTTGGTCCCTTGGAGGTGGTTTATGATTACGAGGAGATAAAGAAGAACATCTCCAGGGAGAAGATAGAAAAAGGACCAAAGAGTCTGTGGAGATACATAGACCTTTTGCCTGTGGAGGAGCCAAAGGTAGGGCTTACCGCAGGATACACACCATTGAAGAAGGCTGAAAATTTAGGTAAAGTCCTCGGTCTTAAGAACCTCTACATAAAGGATGACTCGGTAAACCATCCCACCCTTTCCTTCAAAGACAGGGTGGTCTCCGTTGCCCTTTCAAAGGCGGTGGAGTTCGGCTTTGACACTGCAGCGTGTGCGTCTACGGGCAACCTTGCCAACTCAGTGGCGGCGCACTGTGCCCAAGCTGGACTGAACTGTTTTGTGTTCATACCCGCAAACCTTGAGTCTCAAAAGATCTATGGTAGCTTGGTTTTCTCTCCCACGGTGGTGGCGGTGGAGGGCAACTACGACGATGTGAATAGACTGTGTTCTGAGATCGCCAACGAGCTATACTGGGCTTTTGTCAACATAAACATAAGACCCTACTATGCGGAGGGTTCCAAAACCCTTGCCTTTGAGGTGGTGGAACAGCTGGGTTGGAAAGCACCGGATGCGGTGGTAGCTCCCGCTGCGTCAGGCTCTTTGATAACAAAGATATGGAAAGGACTGAAGGAGTTAAAGTTTGTAGGTCTGATAGATGAAATGAACACCAGAGTGTATGGTGCCCAGGCGGAAGGTTGTAGCCCTATTGCTCAAGCTTGGAAGGAAGGCAGAGACTACATAAAGCCCGTGAAGCCCAACACCATAGCTAAGTCCATAGCCATAGGCAACCCAGCGGACGGGATCTATGCCCTTCAAGTTACCAAAGAAAGCAAGGGAGATTGGGAAACTGCTACAGACGAAGAGATCATAGAAGGCATTAAATTGCTGGCGGAGACGGAGGGCATCTTCACCGAGACCGCAGGGGGAACTACCATCGCGGTTCTCAAAAAGTTGGCAGAAAGGGGTGCCTTCAAAGAGGATGAGGTGGTGGTGGTATATATCACGGGCAACGGCTACAAAACCCTGGAGGTCTTGGAAGGTCATCTAAAGGAAACAATAAGAATCAAGCCGACCCTTTCGGACTTCAAAGAGAAAATTTTGGTTAAGGTTTGAGGCTACTTGGACTTTTTTTGGCCTTGCTTCTTGTTTCTTGCACCCAAAGGGAGGTTATTCCTCCCCTATCCCTCGAGACCTTAGACGGGAGTAAGGTATCCCTAAATCAGTTTAAGGGAAAGAAGATAGTTCTCTACGTGTGGAGTAGGACCTGTGCGGGACACTCGGAGCAGTTAAAACTTCTCAACGAGCTCTCAGAAAAGAGAAAGGACCTTTACGTCATATCTTATGCGGTAGCCATGATGCGGGAGGATGTGGTCAAGTCTTACAGAGATATAGGCATAAGTCCTGAATTTATTACAGTTCTCGACCCAGAGGTGAAGTTCAATGATTACTACCGGATCGTCTTTCTTCCCTCCACCTATCTTTTTGACGAAAAGGGTAGGTTTATAAAGTCTTATCCAGGCTTGCCAGAAGATATTCTTTCTAACCTCAATAGCTCCTCCTCTAACTCCCTTCTTTTATCTTCTATAGCGTCTTCTGGGCCTACTCTGATCTCTTTGCCTACTAAAAGTTGGGCTTTTGTAAAGGGATAGGGAATAACGAATCTGTCCCATGTGTTGAGGCGGAAGAACTTTTCAAACTTTACACATACGGGGAGTATCACCGCACCGGTCTTTTGGGCTAAAAAAATGACTCCGTCCTTTGCCTTAAATGGAGGACCCTTGGGACCATCTACCGTTATGGCTACGTTTTTGCCTTCTTTCAGAAGTTCCATGAGCTTTAAAAGGGCAGACCTTCCTCCCTTTTCCTCCCTTCCTTCTTCCGTGGAACCCCTAACGGTCTCAAAGCCAAACCTCTTTAGAAGACCGTCTGCTATGTCTCCGTCCCTGAACCGGCTAACCAAGACCACTATACCCCTGTCTAAGCCAAAAAAAGCCAAGGCTAAGGCGTATCCATGCCATAGGGCGTATATTTTCCCTTTGTCCTTCTCAAAGTCATACCTGTTCTGCCACCTTATGGTCCTTGCCCACAACCTGAGAAGTAAGGATATGAAGGGCAGAAGAAGTATAACAAGCTCCCTTCTCAGTTTCCTTATCATTTTTCAAGGGCAATGTCTATGTTTGCTTTGAGCCACTTGGGATCTAGCCAGTAAATAGGGTCCACCTCTTGCCCATGCACCAAGATCCCAAAGTGAAGGTGGTCTCCCAAAGCAAGCCCCGTCCTGCCCGTTCTTCCTATGATGTCTCCCTTCTTTACATACTGTCCTTCCTTGACTGAACTCTCCGAAAGGTGTCCGTAAAGGCTAAAGAGCCCAAGCCCGTGGTCTATCAAAACCACGTTGCCGTATATACCCAACGTGCCCACAAAGACAACCACTCCATCGTTGGAAGCGGGAACGGGTGCCCTTTCTACCGAGGCAAAATCGTAGCCCATATGCCTGCTCTGGCTAACCTGCTGTCCCTTGTAGTAGTAGAACCTCTCAATGCCGTAAGTTGAAAGCACCTTGCTGTTTGGTAGCTGTAGAAAGGCACCCTTCCAGAGTTTTACGGGCTCGCTCTTTTGAGTTATCTCAGAGAGCTTATTTACATCCCTTTTTCTCCACTCTTCGTTTACCATCTTAAAGGCGGAGACAGGGTCTAACCCTTTGGCTTGTTCTCCCAAGAGAGGATAGATCGCCAAGTTTATAAAGTCATCGGTTAGCTCTATCCTTTCCTTCTTAAAGTTTGCCCTTTTGATGGCTATCCTTAAAGTTTTTTGGACTGAGTTGCCCGCCTGGTCTTTGGCAGTTATGCGTAGGTCTATGCTTTCCGCATCTAGAGGAGCCGGGAAAAGGGCAAAATAAACCTCAGGAGAAATTGAGGTCATTGAAGCTTTTTTGCCATCCCATTCCAAAGATACCTCCGTACCATTGCTTTTCACCTTCAGAACGCCTACGGAACCTTCCCTTAGGCTTGCAGGATAGGAAAGAATTTCAAGAGAAGGTGGTGTTAGGTCTACCTTTGCGTCAATGGTGTATTCCCTTTCTCTAAGGAAGCCTGCGCTTACCCATAGTTTGACCTTGGCATCTCCCTCCTTTATTCCCAAGGCTTTGGCGTTTATGCTTATCTTCAAAGAGTCTGTCCCCTCTGGGAAACTCTCCTCAAAAACCTTGTAACCCTTTCCATCCTGCTCTACATAGAGCTTGGCGGATTTTATTTTGCCATTTTTAACCTTTAGGTTATACTCCCCCTCCGCTGGGATGAACTTTAAAGACTCTAGTCCTTCCAACTGAGGCTTTCCTCCAAGGGAAAGAAAGAGGGCGTAAAGGCTCAAAAATAACAGAGAAAGGACTGCGAGCCTTCTTATGAGTTTTAAGAAAAGGAGTCTTTTGGAACGCCTATAAGAGTAGCGTCTATATCTATACCTCACCAAAAACCTCCTGCAGGGAATAGACCTCAAAGCTTTTGTTGTGTTCTAAATAACACCTTATTGCCTCTAACATGGCGTAGCCTCCTCTTACGGTGGTAGTGTAGGGAATGCCTTGCTGGACTGTTGCCCTGCGGATGTGGTAGGCATCAGACCTTGCCCTCCTGCCGGTGGGTGTGTTTATAACCGCCTGCACCTCTCCGTTTTTGATCATATCCACTATGTTTGGTCTTCCCTCGGAGACCTTTAAAACCTGTTTAACATTTAACCCCCTTTCCTTTAAAAATCTGTAGGTTCCTGCAGTTGCAAGCACCTCAAAACCAAGGTCTAGAAATCCCTTTGCCAGTTCAAACACTTTGGGCTTGTCTCTGTCTGCCACGCTTATGAAAACTCTGCCCTCTGTGGGCAACCTACTACCAGCTGCAAGCTGGGCTTTGTAATAAGCAAGACCAAACTTTTTGTCTATGCCCATTACCTCTCCCGTGCTTTTCATCTCCGGACCCAAAAGGGGGTCCACCTCAGGAAATCTGTTCCATGGAAAAACCACTTCCTTAACGGTGTAGTAATTCCAATCCTTTGGCAGGAAATCACTGCAATAATGGACATTGCCTTTTTCAAGCCTTTCAAATACCTCGGGCACAAGTTCCCTTAGTTTTCTTCCCACGCACACCTTAGCAGCAAGCTTTGCCAAAGAATAGCCTATGCTTTTGCTGACAAAGGGCACAGTCCGAGAAGCCCTCGGATTTACTTCCAACACATACACTTCTCCATCCTTTACCGCAAACTGAAGGTTGATGAGCCCCTTTACCTTTAGGGCTTTGGCTATCAGTCTGGTTTGCCTCTTTATCTCCTCCACTGTATCCTCTCCAAGGGTGTAGGGAGGGATAGACGCGGCGCTATCGCCCGAATGGACACCAGCTTCTTCTATGTGCTCCATAACCGCACCTATCAAAAAGTCTTCGCCATCTCCGATGGCATCCACATCCACCTCTACGCTGTCGGAGAGATACCTGTCCAAAAGGATGGGTCTTTGGTAGCTAACCTCCACCGCCTCTTGCAAATACTCAACCAGCTCCCCCTCTTCATAAACGATCCTCATAGCCCTGCCTCCAAGCACATAGGAGGGTCGCACAAGCAGTGGGTAGCCCAGCTCCTTTGCACGCCTCAGGGCTTCTTCTTTAGTTCTTGCAGTCAGGCTTTCTGGTTGCTTTAATCCGAGTTGGTTTATAAGGTCCCTGAACTTTTCCCTGTCCTCTGCTATGTCTATGCTCTCCGGGTCTGTGCCCAAGATTGGAACTTTTAAGTTCCTCAAAGGTATGGAAAGCTTTAGGGGTGTTTGCCCTCCAAACTGGATCAGAAGTCCGTCGGGTTTTTCTCTCCTTATTATCTCAAGGACGTTTTCCAGGACGATGGGCTCAAAATACAGCCTGTCTGCGGTATCGTAGTCGGTGGAAACGGTCTCCGGGTTGCAATTTACCATAACCGTTTGAACACCCTCTTCCTTTAGGGCAAATATAGCTTGAACGCAGGCATAGTCAAACTCTATGCCCTGACCTATTCGGTTTGGACCACTGCCGAGGATAACAACTTTCATTAAAAGAAAGATTTTAAACCAAAATGTTCCATCAACTCCTCAAGGCTATCAAAGGTAAGGTCTGGCTCAAAGTTCGCCCTCTTTAACTCATCCCTTGTATATTTGCCCGTGGTCATAAAGATGGTCTTTATACCTAGCGCCCTGGCACCCAAGAGGTCTGTGTATATGTCGTCGCTTATAAGATAAACTTCCTCTCCCTCAAGCCCATCTAGGGCATAGTCTATAAACTCCTTTGAAGGTTTTCCGAGGTTTGGAAGTTCATCTGGGTAGTTGGTGGCATGCTTTAGCATCAATGCCACACTACCCGCACCGGGGAAGTAAAGTCCATCGTCGTCCTTTACGATTCTGCTCAGGTTCACTGGAATGATCTTGGCGGATGCCAAAAAGACCGCAGAAACAGCAAGCTTTAGCTTATAAAAATCAAGGTTTCTGTCCTGGGCTACCACGACTCCTTGAACCTGATGGTCTTCAACTACCTCGATGCCCTCTTCCATAAGATACCTCTTTACTGGTTCCATACCTATGAGTAAGACCCTTTTGATGTTCATGGACATCAGATACTTTGGCAGAACTTTAAGGGGACTCACAAATCGTTCCTCTTCCAACTCTAAACCCTTTTCCCTTAGAATCTTCACGATTTCGGAGGGTGGCCTTGTGGAGTTGTTGGATACTACCCTAAAGGGGATACCTTTAGACCTTAATACTTCAAGAAACTCCTTTGCTCCCTTTATAGGGTTAAGCTTTTTGTCTCCTACAAGAACGCCATCAAGGTCTATCAAAAAGATTTTCCCCCTCATTGCTTGAAGGGTATGCTGATCCAGAGTTCTTCAAAGCCCTCCCTTTCCTTTTTTATGTCTACCTCAATTCTATTAACATCAAACTGGGAATATTTGGAGAAAACGTACACCAGGTCATCCTTAAGCCTTTCTATAAAATTGGGTGGTAGTCCTTTCCTTTCGTAGGCAAGCACAAGGGTAAGCCTCCTCTTTGCCTCATCTTTGCTACTGTTGCGTCCAAATAAAAAGTCCAAGATCATTGTCATCTCCCAAACAATCTTTCAAGAAGTCCCTTCTTCTGCCCGTGATATACCATGGGGACATCTTCTCCCGCTATTCTCCTTGCTATATCCATGAGTGCCCTTGACGCGGGATAGTCTTCCAAAACAATGGGTTCTCCTCTGTTGGTAAAATCTACAAGCTTTGGCTCCTCAGGCACAACACCTAAGAGGGGTGCCCTTAGAATTTCTACTATATCCTCCACGGAAAGCATTTGACCCTTTTCCACCGCGTCCCATCTTATTCGGTTTATTATCAGCTTGTAGTCGGTCTTTCCCATGTTTTCTAGCATTCCTATGACTCTATCCGCATCCCTTACAGAGGATACTTCAGGATTTACCACTACCAAGGCAGTGTCTGCGGGGGAAGATGCGATCTGAAAGCCCCTCTCTATTCCAGCAGGAGAGTCTATGAATATGTAATCATACTGCCCTGAACTTTTTATATCCTCAACGAGCTTTAGCCACTTTTCTAGGTCCACAGCATCCTTATTTTTGGTTTGATTGGCGGGCAAAAGCCACAGGCTAAAGCCCCTTTTGTCCTTGACCAAAGCCTTTTGAAAATCCACCCTTCCCTCAAGGACATCCAGCACATCATAAACAATCCTGTTTTCTAAGCCCAGTATCATGTCCAGGTTTCTCAACCCTATGTCTGCATCAATGCATAAGACCTTCTTTTCCATTTTTGCAAGGGCTACCGAGAGGTTTGCGGTTATGGTTGTCTTTCCTACACCGCCTTTGCCTGATGTAACCACAAAAACCTTCGTCATCTTTATACCCTTTCAAGAATTATAGCACCATCTTCCACTCTTGCGATCTCAGGGTAACCAGGGGATATTCTCTCTTCCTCGTTAGATATGGCTATCTTTCTACCTATTCTTATCTGTTGTGGTTCCATCCGTAAGGCTACCACTACAGCACTTTCATCTCCTAGGGCTCCAGCTATAGCAATGCCTCTGAGAGTACCCATAACTATTATGTTTCCCGTTGCCACAATTTGGGCGTCCTTATTCACATTCCCAAGCACTAACACGTCTCCATTATGTTCAATCCTTTGCCCCGACCTGAGATGTTTTTCTATAACCAAGAGCCTTGGCTCCGGAGTCCTCTTTTCTAGGACCTTTTCAAGCTTCTTAATGTTCCTTACATCCTTCTTTGTTAAATACTCTTCAACTTTCTTTGCCAAAGGGGAGTTCCCCTCCACTAAGAAGTAGGCACCCTCAGAGAGCTTAGAGTTGAGTAATTTTTCTAACTGCTCAAAGACCACTGATTCCTCAGCTCCCTCAGATAGCCTGATCAAGAGCACTGGTAGGGTTATGCCCTTTATCTCAATCATTTTTTTCAATGCTCCGGGGGAGGGACTCGAACCCCCAACCTGGTGGTTAACAGCCACCCGCTCTGCCCGTTGAGCTACCCCGGATGCAGTATAAAATTATACCAAATTTTCCAAACCGTACTCCCTCATCTTACGCCAGAGAGTGGTTCGGTGTATGCCAAGCAATTTCGCCGCTAAGCTCTTGTTTCCTCCCACTTGCTCTAAAACCCTTTTGATCCTCTCCTTTTCCTCTTCTTCCTTACCCTGGTGGTCCAACTGAAGGTCCTCCACCCTTATCATAGAACCCCTTGCTGTGATAACCGCCCTCTCTATTATGTTCTCCAGCTCCCTTATGTTTCCGCAAAAGGGATAAGAAAGTAGCATTTTCATTGCATCGGGGGAGATCCCCTTTATCCTTCTGTTGTACTTTTTGGAGAACTTCTGGAGAAAGTGTTCCACCAATATGGGAATGTCTTCCCTTCTATCCCTCAGGGGTGGAATGGTTATTCTTATCACACTCAGCCTGTAGTATAGGTCTTCCCTAAATTTGCCCCTTTGAACCAATTCCCATAAGTTTTTGTTGGTGCTGGCTATGATCCGGACGTTGGCTTTGCGAAATTTGGTGTCTCCGAGCCTCTCAAACTCCTTGTCTTGAACTAAATGCAAAATCTTTGCCTGAAGGCTCAGGGGCATGTCTCCTATTTCATCCAAAAGTAGCGTTCCTCCCTCTGCCAATTCTACCTTTCCGGGTTTGTTCTTTATGGCACCGGTGAATGCGCCCTTCACGTAGCCAAAGAGCTCCGCCTCTAAGAGCCCCTCTGGTATCGCACTGCAGTTGATCTTCACAAAGGGTCTGTCCCTTCTGGGAGAAAGGTAATGTATGTATTTAGCCAGAAGGTTTTTACCCGTTCCCGTCTCTCCTTCTATTAACACGTTGGTATCGTACTCCGCCACGCTTTGGGCAAGCTCAAGGACCTTTTGCATAGCCTTGCTTTTGAAAACAATGGCGTTTTCTTCTCCAAGGGTGCAGCTTAGCACCTCCTGAACGGGATGCAAAGATACCACATACCCAAAGCCGGAGCTCATAGGGGACACCAACACAGAAGCCTTCTGCTTTCCGCAGGGTGTTTCCACATAAACATCCGCCCTTTCACCCTCCGGCGGTAGCTCCTCCAAGGAGAGTTCTATAAGCTCCTTTATGTTCTTACCTAACAAGCCCTCTTCCTCTTGCCTGCATAGCATCCTATGGGCTATTTTGTTGTGCTCCAGCACATAGCCTTCTTTATCCACTACAAGTATTGCTTCCACTATGGAGTTGAGTATGGCTTCCTTGTGTGCCTTTTGCCTTTCTGCCTCCACTATGCAATAGACTACATTACTAACATCCCTGAAGGTTTCCACAAAGTAGGCATTCTTTACAAGGCTCATGCTCCAGCACACATGCTTTCCAGAAACTGTCTCCACATCATAAACCTGAACACCCTCTCCCTCCTCCTTTACAAACTTTGCAGGACAGCTTTCGCAGATAGAAAAGAGCCCCCTGCACCCTTCCCCTATTTTTAACTTATCTCCCAAAATCTCTTTGGCAGATGGGTTTGCATAAACAACCTTTAACTTTTGGTCTATGACAAGGACCCCCTCAAGAAAGTTTTCAAAGACCTCAAAGTCCATCAGGCTTTATTTTATATCCCAGTCGGTGGGAATGTTGCCCATCATCTTTAAACTACCCTCAAAGGTGGACATATACTTCATGGCGGTGATCATGGAGCCCTTGAACTTTAGCCTTTTGGTTAGCAGGGCAGCCTTTGGTCCCATATCTCCTGTGGCGAGCTTTTTCCAGTTATCCAAGCTTGCCCAGAGTTCAAAGTCATAATCCATTGAGTCCGCTTTTCCTGCTTCAACTGCCTCTCCATTTTTCACTATAAGATGGACTGCGTCTCCCTCCTTTCCCTCTATGTAATACTTTATGCTGGCGGAGAAGTCCTTCAGTTCCTCTTTGAGTTTTTGATTTTTGTTCCATTCCTCTTTGTAAGCTTTTATCCAATCTTCCGAAAGGAACTTGTACATTTTCTCCTCCTTTAAAAAGGGGGCAGGCGTGCCCCCGCGTGGTTTTACTTACCCGCCACTTCCCTTAAAGCCTTAAAGACTTCGTTAAAAGACACCTCGTCGTTGTTAACAAAAACGCCCACATTGCCCACCACGCAAACCGAATACTTGGGACCGGTCAGAGCCCAGCCTATCAGAGGTGTCCATTCTTGACCAGAGAAGGCGGTGTAGCCCTGAGTTTGCATCTCTGCCATCATTGTGTTCGCTGCGCACATCATCGCAGCCATCGCTGCGTGCTCTTCGGATATGTTGCCCTTGTAGGCAATCAGCTTACCATCGGGAGAAAACTCTCCCGCAGCCCAAACACCCTTTACACCCATGAGTTTGTCCAAGTTTGCCATGGTTCTCACCTCCCTTGAGATGTATATTTGGATAATATTTCAAAGGTCTTGTCAAAGTCTGCCTTAGAAAGCTCCACAAAAACACCCACATTGCCCATTATGCAGGCGGCGTATTTCCCACCGGCTACCGCAAAGCCAACTACAGGGTAGAAGCCTCCTTGACCGGTGTATGCACTCCAGCCCTTTGCCTGCATGTTGCCCATGAGCTTGTTGGCGGCGCACATCATGGCTGCGATCTCGGCAGACTTTTCGTCAATGTCGCCGTAGTAGGCAATCAGCCTACCATCATCTGAAAATTCCCCAGCTGCGACGGCGCCGGGTATGGACATAAGCTCTTTGAGCTTGCTTAGCGTTGCCATGGTTCGCACCTCCTTAAAGGTTTTTCACTTAATATACGTGCAAAAACGGTGCCAAAAGGATACAGTTTTAAAAGGCTTTATTTTCAAGCACTTTGAAAAAGTGTCCTTTTAGATTGCGTTGCATGTTGCAACATATGATGCAACAGTGTTTTGGGTGAAAATATTCCTTATGAAACTGCGGGTTCAATACAGAGGAAAGGAGTTAGAGTTGGAGTTTGAAGGGGACAAGGTGAAGGCAAAAGACCTTTTAAAGGCTATGAACCTCTCAAGGGAGTATGCCTTTGTGGTGGTCAATGGAGAAGTGGTGGAGGAGGACTTCTACATAAAGGAGGGAGACCAAGTGCGGGTGATAAATGCCATTTCGGGAGGGTAGGTTTAAGATTAAAAACTTATGAAAAGATGTGCTAAGTGTTCCCAAAAGGCGGTTGTCTATTTGCCCCACCATAGGCTCGCCCTGTGCAAAGAGCATTATCTTGAGTGGTTTGAAAGGAGGGTGGAAAGGACAATAAAAGAGTTTAGGATGTTTTCAAGAGAGGATAGGGTTTTAGTGGCGGTATCCGGTGGGAAGGACAGCCTTTCCCTTTGGCATGCCCTCCACAAGCTCGGCTACCAAGCGGATGGGCTCTACATAAACTTGGGCATAGGAGATTATTCCAAACTATCGGAGGAAAAAGCCAAGAAGTTTGCCCAGAGCTTAGGAAGGACCCTGCATGTGATAAGGCTCAAGGATTTGGTGGAAGATATACCAACCCTAAAGGAGATAGAGAAAAGGCCTGCCTGTTCTGTGTGTGGAAATCTCAAAAGGTATTACATGAACAAAACCGCCAAAGAGCTTGGTTTTTCGGTAATTGCCACAGGGCACAACTTGGACGACGAAAGCGCCACCCTCATGGGAAACGTCCTCTCTTGGAACTTAGGCTACCTGCGAAGGCAGTATCCAGTTTTAAAAGAGGGCAATGGCTTTGTGAAAAAGGTAAAACCACTGTGCCTAATCACAGAGAAGGAAAGTGCCCTGTATGCCCTTCTTTCCGGCATAGACTTTGTGGAGGAAGAATGCCCCTACTCAGTGGATGCCTCTTCAATTGAGTATAAGCTTTTGCTCTCTCAGATAGAGGAAAAGAGCCCCGGCACCAAGCTCAGGTTCTACTTAGAGTTTTTGAGAAAAATTCAGCCCCTTCTCAAGCGGGAGGAAAAACTTGAGCTGAAGCCATGCTCCATTTGTGGTGAACCCACTTCTGCGGACGTATGCACTGTTTGTAGGCTAAAGCAGAGGCTCACCCTCTCTCAAAAAGGACAAGGTTCTTAAAGACTTTACAAAGCTCAAAGACTATCTCCCTTGTCCTTTCAAGGCTTTGGCTGTTGTCTATCACATAGTGGGCTTTTTTTAACTTCTCTTCAGGTGGAAGTTGCTTTTGCCATCTTCTTTCAAAGTCCTCCAAAGACATGCCTTTGGCGAGGACTCTCTGTTTGCAAAGCTCATAGGGTGCATAAACTAAGACCACAAAGTCGTACCTGCCTTGTGTTTTTTTCTCCAAAACCAAGGAAGCCTCCACCACTGCTATGGCGTGCTCGGGAAGTTTTTTAAACTCCTCCTCCAATCGCTCATAAAGGGCAGAGTGGGTGATCCTTTCCAAAAGCAATAGCTTTTCTCTGTCTGCAAACACAATGTCCGCAAGCTTTTTTGTGTTTATACTTCCCCCTTGGTCTAATATTTCATTCCCAAAGGCTTTCAGAACCTCTTCGTACACCTTTCCCCTCTCTTCATAAAATCCCTTTATTATGCGGTCTGCATCAAAGACATAAAAACCGCACTCCTTGAAAAACTCCGCTACCGTGGATTTTCCAGAACCTATGTTACCAGTTAGGGCTATCTTGAGCATTAGAATATATTACAGCTTCCTCGTAATGAAGGGCAAATATACCTGAAGTTTGGCTTATATTTAAAGCTCATGGAATTAAAGGCCAAAAGCTTAAAAGAGCTTTACGAAAAAGATTTCTACCTTTGGTTGCTGGAGAATCTCAAACTTTTGAAAAACAAGGAGTATGGGCTTTTAGACTGGGAGCATCTGCAAGAGGAGTTGGAGGATATGGGAAAAAGCCTGTATAGCGCTGTAATAAGCCAGATGGCACGCATTATGGAACATCTCTACAAGTGGGAAAACTTTAGGTGTAGCCCCTACATGGGAAATAACTGGGTTCAGAGCATCAATTCGGCAAGGAAGGAGTTAAGAAGAATTTTTGAAGATAGCCCTTCTTTAAGAAAAAGAGCTCAAGAAAAAGAAGTACTGCAAAAAGCTTGGGAGATGGCGGTTCTTGACCTCATAGACTGGCTTGAGGAACCCAAAAGTAGAAGGTTGATTGAAACATACTTCAAGGGTAAGATGCCTACAAAAAATGACTTTCCTCAAGAGTGCCCATACACCTTTGAACAGGTGATGGAATATAAACCTTGGGTGGAATTAACTTAGCAAAATATGACAGGACCTTTCCAGAACAGAAATAAGACTGTAGCCCTCTAAGGGATCGTTGCCTACGGAAAAGACACCATGGCCCCTTACCACCACAAGTTTTGAATTTTTTAGTTCTTCTGAGACCGCGCGGGCAAGTTCAAGGCTACCCGAAGGATAATCGGGCAGTACTTTTATGCTACCTAACAGGGATTTTCCCTCCGAATCAATGGGTTCTATGCGATCCAAAGACATGGAAAGGATCACCACCTTTGGTGGATGGGCATGGACCACCGCCCTGTGGGAGGTTTGCAGGTATATTTCTCTGTGCACCACCCACTCAGAGGACGCTCTCTTCTCAAGGACGCTTTCGCCGTACAAGGGCAATTCTATTATGTCCTCCAAAGAGAGCTCCCCCACATGCCTACCCGTTCTGGTTATTAAAACCCTTCCATCCAACCTTACGGAAATGTTTCCCGCCCTGGCATCCACAAGCCCTTCTTTGTACAAAAGCTGTCCCGCCTTGATAATTTTCAGCTTGTAATAGAGCATTTTTTGTATTATAATGAATAATCCCAGAGCCGGTAGCTCAGCCTGGTAGAGCAACGGACTTTTAATCCGTGGGTCGAGGGTTCAAATCCCTCCCGGCTCATATTACAAAAGCTTTTCTTTTCCCTTACCCTTCAATATCCTAAGCTCTGCCCTTGCAATAGCCAAGTCTCCCTCCTCTATGTTCTTGTTGATGACCGAACCTCCCGCAATGTAGGAGTAGTCGCCAAGGGTGATGGGTGCAATTATGAGGGAGTTGCTACCTATGAAGGCATTCTGACCTACCTTACTCCTGTGCTTTTGCTTTCCGTCGTAATTGGCAAAGACCACTCCCGCCCCTATGTTGGTGCGATCGCCTATTTGGGCATCACCTATGTATGCCAAATGTTTAGCGTTTACATGGCTACCAATCTCGGAGGCTTTAACCTCCACAAAGTTTCCTATGTGGGAGCCCTCCCCTATCACGGAGTGATTTCTGAGATGAGCAAAAGGTCCCACAATGGCACCGCTCTTGATGTGAGAATCTCTAATAATGCTGTAGGGCTCTATGATTGCACCCTCTTCCACCACCGAGTTTTCTATGACGCTTCCTCTACCTATACGCACCCCTTTGCCTATTTTTGTGTTTCCTCTTAGGGCTACGCCCGGCTCTATTTCCACCTCCCCTTCAAGCACCACGGAGGGCTCTATCCATACAGTTTCTGGCTGATGAATGGTGTTGCCTTCCGTGGCGAGCCTTTCTAAAATCCTCAGTCTTATCACGTTTTCTGCTATGGCAAGCTCCCATCGGTTGTTTACACCCATGACCTCCGCTTGATCCTCTGCCATAAAGCTCCTAACCACATAACCCTTTTTGTGCATTAAGGCTATTGCCTCTGTCAGGTATAACTCTCCACTCTTTGGGCTGGGCTGTATGGAAAATATTACGTTCAGAAGATGGGGACAGTAAAAGAAATACACACCGCCATTTATCTCCCTGATCTGCTTTTCTTCAATGGTAGCATCCTTTTCCTCCACTATTTTTATCACATTCCCGCTATGGTCCTTTACAACCCTGCCGTAGCCCGTTGGGTCTGGAAGAAAGCCCGACAGTAGCAGGGCACTTAATTTTATGTTCTCGTACTCCTCCACCAACTGTATGTACCTTTGCATGTTCTTTATAGTTTGAACTTTTACCAAAGGGCTGTCGCCGTTTATCACCAAAAGGTAATCTTGGTAATCCCTCCAAAAGTCCAGGGCAGAGATCACGGCATCTGCGGTGCCACCCTTTGGGTTTTCCTGATGAAAGAAAAAGATGCCATCCTCTCCCTCAAAGACCTTTTTTACCTCCTCCGCCTGATGGCTAACCACCACGCCAATTTCCCGAAAGTTCAACTCCCTCAAGGTACGTAGCACGTACCAGAGCATGGGCTTGCCAAGGATGGTGTGAAGAACCTTTGCCTTCTGGCTTTTGAACCTACTCCCCAACCCCGCCGCAAGGATCAACGCCCGCATGTAAAAATTATAAACTTAAGACAGCTCAAGCATCCTCTCTAGAGGTCTTCTTGCCTTGGCTATTATTTCCTCGTCCAGTACCACTTCGTTTAGCTCCTCCTTTAGGGTTCTGTAAACCAAGGGCAGTGTTATAGCCTTCATGGTGCAACAATACACAGTTCCGCAGTAGTTCATAGATTGGGGGAATATATACTCCTTGTTAGGGTTTTTCTTGATAAGGGTATGCTTTAGACCTACCTCCGTGATAACAATAACCCTGTCTGAATCGCAGGTGGTGGCGTAGTTTATGATCTGGGAAGTGGAGCCTACAAAGTCTGCCATTTCAATAACTTTGGGGTTGCACTCGGGATGTACCGCTACTTTAGCATCTGGGAACTGCTGCTTTAGCCTTTCTAACTCTTTAGCGGTAAATTCAAAGTGTGGGGGACAAAAACCCTGCCATATGACAAATTCCTTATCGGGCACATGCTTTTTTACCCAATTGCCCAGGGCTTGGTCTGGGATGAATATGATCTTTTTACTCTGCAACTTCTGGACAACCTTTATTGCGTTAGCGGAGGTGACGCACACGTCGGACACTGCCTTTACCTCTGCGGAGGTATTCACATAGGCTACCACCTCGCCGTCGGGATGCTGTTCTTTCAGCTTTAAAACCTGCTGGGGTCTTATCATGTCTGCCATAGGACAACCCGATTCGGGGTTTGGATGGAGCACCTTCTTTGTAGGGTTCAAGATCTTTGCGGTCTCGCACATAAACCTAACTCCGCAGAAAAGGATAATATCCGCATCCGTTTGGCTTGCCTTTCTGGAAAGCTCTAAGGAATCTCCCACAAAGTCCGCAATGTCCTGCACCTCCGGTCTTTGGTAGTAATGGGCAAGGATCACTGCGTTCTTTTGCTTTGCTAAGGACTTTATTTCTTCCTGAAGTTCCTTTATATCCTTGGGATTCAGGTTCTCCTCTTTGGCAATTTCAAAGGTAAGCATAGAAATTAAGTTAATCTCCTTGGGCCAGCTCGCAAGCCTTAAAGACCTCCCACATGGCAATAGCACCGGCGGAGGACACGTTCAAGGAGTTAAGCTTGCCCACCATGGGAATGGAGACCATCAGGTCTGCCCTTTCAAGAAGGCTTTTGGAGACGCCCTCTCCTTCCGAGCCAAGCACCAAGGCACAGGGCATAGGAAATCGCACCTTCCTTATGTCCTCTCCTCCTCTTTCCACAACCACCACAGAGCCACCCATTCTTTGAAACTCTTCCAAAGCCCTCCTTAGGCTTGGTACCCTGCTAAAGGTAAGGTGAAAAACCGCACC
>OFEJ01000031.1_pt1 | contig 42151 bp, 46 predicted proteins | sample 1521051 | NCBI WGS metagenome assembly OFEJ01 (sample SAMN06268701, study PRJEB24108) | sediment metagenome | isolation source: Joseph's Coat, Yellowstone National Park, Wyoming, USA | place: USA:Joseph's Coat, Yellowstone National Park, Wyoming, USA | reverse complement strand
TTAGACCTTGGCACCAGTAAAACCGTAGCCCTCATTGCGGAGATAGACAACTACGGGGATATGCACATTATAGGTGTAGGAGAGGTGCCAAGCAAGGGTATAGAGAAAGGACAAATAACACGGTTGGACCTGGCGGTTGCCTCTATACTAAAGGCTATGAAAGAAGCCCAAGAAATGGCTGGTGTCAAGTTAACCTCCGTAAACCTTGGAATATCCTCCCCTGTTCTAAAAAGTCAAAACGAAAGGGACACAATAAACGTATCGCCACAGCCAGTAGAGATAGATGAAAGTCAAATAGAAAGGCTTTTAGAAAGGGCTACTACAAGAGCTAAGGAAGAAGGATATGAAATAGTCAGTGCCATTCCAAGAAAGTTCATATTGGATGACCAAGAAGGAGTTCTAAATCCCGTAGGGCTTTTAGGTTCAAAGCTAACTGCGGAGGTGCACCTTATAAAAGTAGGCACAAGCCTTCTAAAGAACGTTGAAAAAGCTGTCCTCTCAAGTGGTTTGACCATAGCGGATAGATATCCTTCCATCCTTGCCAGTGCTGAAGCAGTTTTATCACAGGAGGAAAAGGAAGAAGGTGTGTTGCTCTTAGACATAGGGGCAGGCCTCACGGACTATATACTATTTTTGGAAGGTTCCCCCGTGCTAACAGGCACAGTACCTAGGGGTGGGAACAGCATAACCAAGGATATAGCCCACTTTATGAAAATAAACATAGACCAAGCGGAAAGGGTAAAAATAGAACACGGTTTTGCCTTGGCGGACATGGTCAATGAGTCGGAAAAAATAAAGGTAAAACCAAGGGGGGAGGATAAAGAAATTATGGTAGGGAAAAGGGAAGTTTCTGAGGTTATACAGATAAGATTGGAGGAGATAGCGGACAAAGTTCTTGAACAGATAAACAATCAGGGAATAAATTTGTCCGCAATAAACGCAGGGATTGTTTTAACTGGCGGTTCTTCAAAGCTTGCGGGTATAAAAGAATTTTTCGAAAGATACACGGATCTACCGGTTAGGGTAGGTAGTCCAACGGGTGTTATAGGCTTGAGGGAAAAAGTTCAGGATCCTGCTTACGCCACTGCAGTAGGCCTGCTCAAGCTAAAGCCCCAATTGGTACATGGCTACTCTCTTAACCAGAACCCAGAAAGTTTGAGTGGGGATAGCAAAATTAAGCTCGGTTCTATACTGGAAAAAATAAAATCCTTCTTTAAGGAGGTGCTGTGATGGAAGTAGTAAATCCAACGAGGATAAAGGTCTTTGGAATAGGGGGTGGTGGGTCCAATGCGGTAAATAGAATGTATCTGGATGGTATTGAGGGTGTGGAGCTTTTTGCAATCAATACTGATATACAACATCTTACTTCTCTTTCTGTTCCCAACAAAATACAAATAGGAGAGAAGGTCACTCGGGGTCTGGGCGCGGGAGCAAGACCTGAGGTAGGAGAGCAAGCAGCTTTGGAGGATATTGATAAGATAAAGGAGGTGCTAAGAAACACGGACATGCTATTTTTGGCGGTGGGCTTGGGTGGTGGAACTGGAACGGGCGCCGCGCCAGTAATCGCAGAGACAGCTAAGGAAATGGGTATTCTTACGGTGGCAGTAGTTACAAAGCCCTTTAACTTTGAGGGACAAAAACGTATGCAGACCGCCCTGGAAGGTTTAGAAAAGCTGAAAGAGGTAGTTGACACATACATAGTCATAAATAACCAAAAATTGGTGGAGGTGGCAGAAAAGAACTTTAGCATAAAGGATGCCTTTAAGATGGTTGATGATGTGCTTTCCAAAGCAGTTAGGGGTATAACCAGCATAGTGGTAACACCGGCTCTGATAAATGTGGACTTTGCGGATGTGCGCACTGTGATGGAGAGGGGAGGGTTAGCCCTTATAGGTATGGGTGAAGGAAGAAAAGAGATTGCCATAGAACAGGCTATTGCCAGCCCACTTTTGGAAGGAAACACAGTTGCTGGAGCAAGAAGACTGCTGGTAACCCTCTGGGTAAGCGAGGACGTGCCTTTCAGAGATGTGGAGGAAACCATAAGCAGAATAAGAGAATCTGCCCATGATGATGCACTGATCATATTTGGTGCTGTATTAGAAAACGATAAAGAAAACTTTATGCGCGTGGCAGTCGTGGCTACGGACTTTGAAAACGCAGTTCAGCAAACGCAATTCCGCGTTGTCAAGAAAGAACAAAAGCCCCTCCAAAAGGTAGTTCCTGAGTCTACGGTGGAGCCCGTACAACCTGATATAGAAGAGTTACCCGCTTATCTCCGTAGAAAAAAGAGAATCTAAGATAGCATGGTTTTTAAAAGGATCAATGTTATATGATGGACGAGCAAAATCAAACCTAAGGTATAGTATAGCTTGGTGTGTTTGTTTATCCACCGGAGTGTTATTTGAAAGAGTAAAAATGCCAACAGGACAGCAAAAACTACATTTATTACTTGCAAAAGGTAAGCTTCTCTCTTTTTTTTCTCGGGAGCGAAGAGCTTTGATACGGTTAATTCGTAAGTCTTAAACTTGGTAAGATAGTATTTATCGTCCTTTTTAACAACCAAAGAACCGTCTTTTAAAATCAGTTTATCACCTTTAAACTGAGCCTGTCCTGCGCTTACCGAAAAGTCGTCAATTTTGAGAAAAACATCCTTTAAAAGGTCTCCTTCTCTCTTTTCAATTCTTATAGTTATTCCGCCAAAGGTGTAAAAGCTCTTCTCAGGTACTGTTTTCACGACCTCTGTGTAATACTTATAAACAAAAAGTTTTTTTATGTAAGACACGTCTTCTTGCCTTATGAAGTAGCCTACAAGCAAAACAGAAAATAGCAAAGGAGAAGATACCAAAAAAAGCTTAAAAAATAAAACCTTTGGGTCTATACCAAAAGAAGCCAAAACACTCAATTTTTTAGACTCTTTTAGTTCAAAAATTAGCCAACTGGAGGAAACAAAAAAGGAGGATGGCAAGAAGTAGCTAACGAAATACAAAAACCAAAGACCCAAAAAGGTAAAAGATTCTATTAAGGGAGTTTTAAAAAGAACCTGATCTAATTGAACAAGCTGAATGAATAAGAAGAGAGAAGAGAAAATTATGCTTATTAAAAGTGATAACCTTACCACCTTCCAGCTTAGAAAGCTGTACAGCATCAGGGTTCTAATTTTTTCTTTAGTCTTTCTTTTTGTCCCGGCTCGCCCCTTTTGCCCTCTTCCAAAAGTTGCCAGGACTTTCTGTAAGCATCCAAGGCTTGATCTTTTTTGTTTAACTTCACCAGAACATCCCCTATGTGTTCCCATATTACAGGGTCTTCCTTTTCCTTTTCTAGGGCCTTTAGCAAAAGCTCGTATGCCTTCTGGTACTGTCCTTTGTAGTAAAGTACCCATGCGTAGCTGTCAATGTATGCGGGATTTTCTGGGTCCTTGTTAAGGGCCTTTAGTATGAGCTCTTCTGCCTCTGATAGCCTTGCATCCTTATACCACAAAAGGAGGGAGTATCCAAGATGGTTAAAGAGCTCAGGATCCTCGGGATTTAGCTTTATGGCTTCTTTCAGGCTCCTTTCGGCGTCTATTATTCTTCCCAACTTGTCCAAGATGATAGCTCTTAAGAAGTATCCTGTGTAATCCCTGGGGTTTAGCTCTATTGCCTTATCCACAAAGTGCAAGGCTTCTTCGCTCTTCTCCTGCTCGTTCAGAAGGTTTGCCATGAGCAGATTGAGGTCTGGATTGTTTGGTTCTAACTCCAAAGCCCTTTTAACCAGAGCCTCAGCCTTCTTGTAGTCCTTCTGGTCCATATAAGCCACTGCAAGCCTTTCCATGATTTTGGTGTTGTTAGGGTGCTGTTCCAAAAGCTTTTCATAAACCTTTAAGGCTTGGTCCATTTTTTTGTTGGCTTCAAGGGATACGCCGTAAGCTAGGGCTACGTCTAAGTTATCGGGATCTTGAGAGTAAAGCTCCCTTGCCAGCTCCTCCGCTTCGTTAAAGTCTGAAGTCCTTATTAGAAGGTAAATGTATCTTAGCTTGTAGCCTTTCTCTGGGTAATAATCAATAAGCCTTTTATAAACATCCTTAGCATCCTGAAAGCGTCCGGTTATTGTGTAAAGGTTTGCGAGCCTTTCAAGGGCAGTGCGGTTGGTGGGTTCTTCCTTCAGCACATCCAAATAAAGACTTTCAGCCTTTGAAAACTCTTTTTCACCTTCGTAGATGCTTCCCAAGGTGGTAAAGCCTGCCTCAAAAGTCTTTTTTATTTGCAGGGACCTGTTTAAATACTCTATAGCCTTTTCCTTTTTACCCTCAGTCAGATAAATCCGAGCTAACATATAGTAGGGCAATGGGTTATCAACCGCCAAATTTACCAACTTTTCCAACACTTCTTTTGCATCCTGTAGGCGGTTTCTCCTTATGTATTCATCTGCCAAGAAAATCATGATCTCCTTGGAGTTCGGGTTCGCTCTGTAGCCCTCCTCCAAAGCTTCCAATGCTTTTTGACGGTCTCCCTTGAGAATATAGATACTGTGAAGTACCAAGTAGGGCTCTTTATCCTGAGGATACTCCCTTTTAAACTTCTCCGCATAAACAAGGGCTTCTTGGAATCTTTTCCGCACCGCCAAAAGCCTTATGGTATCCGCATACAAGGTAGGAGTAGGAGCCTTCTGTAAAGCCCTTAGGCAGAAGTTGAGGGCCTCTTGGGGCTTACTCTCTTGCAGATACCTGCAGAAGACATAATCCCTGTAGGGATTGTAAGCAAAGGCAAAGTATAGAAAAAAAGATAGAAAAAACAAAAGCTTCATGAGGGCATACCTTTATGGATCAGCACAGGAACTTCCACCCTTCTGAGAACTTGAGAGGATGTGCTACCAAGTAGCACACGCTTGAGACCCGAAAGTCCTCTACTGCCCATCACCAAAAGGTCGTAATCGCCCTCCTTTACAAACTCCACTATGCCATCGACAGTATTACTGTGCTTCTTCACCACAAGCTCTGCCTTCCATCCCTTTTCCTTAGCCCTTTCCAAAAGGGAATTGAGATAATTAATCTTCTCTTCTTCTATCTTTTTGACTAGCCCTTCCGTTAAAGCATCCACCATGGGTAGTTCTATGGTTTCTTCCACATGCAAAAGGGTCAGCTTTCCATCCTCCTCTGGTGGAATTAAGTTGAGGAAAAATTCAAAGGCAAATTGAGCATGCTTTGAAAGGTCGTGGGCAAGGCATACCTTTTTAAAGCTCTCTGGGGCTTTACCCTTTAGGACCAAAAGTGGCCTGTGGCAATACCTTGCAACCCTCTCAGAAGTAGAACCTACCAAAATCCTTTCTACCAAACCCTTGCTGTGGCTTCCCAAGATTATAAGGTCTGCTAGCTCCTCCTTTGCCAATATAACCTCCGATGGTTCTCCTACATCCACTACCACCTCCACGGACAGTTCCGCTAAGAAATCCCTCAGGGCTTCAAGGCGCCTTTTGGCGGATTCAATGCTTTGGGCTTCTAACTCTGCCAATTTGGAAAGGTCAATGGGACTAATTCCGAAGCTCTCAGGGTACGGAAGATAGATAAGAGGAGATACCGCGTGCAGCAGGATCACGCTGGCACTGTGCTTAAGAGCCAAGAATTTGGCTACTCTCAGGAGAGGGTTTGTTATGTCAGTAAAATCCACGGGAACTAAAAATTTCATCTTCACACTCCCAGTTTTAATTTTACCACCTCCCACAGATAAGGAAAGAGGTTCGGAGTGCCCGCCACAACATCAGTACCGTTGTTTAAACCCTTTGTAAGCTCCGCTATACCTCCCGCTTCTTTTACGATAACCATTCCTGCAACCACGTCCCAAGGGTTCAACTCAAACTCAATAAGTCCGTCAAAAACTCCCTCCGCCAGAAAGCACAGATCCACAGCCGCTGCGCCCGGTCTTCTCATAGACCCTACCTTTTCAAAAACCTCCTTAAAGACCTCCCAGTAAAGGTTTAAGTTCCTTTTTGCCCTTGAGGGGAAACCATAAGAGACGGACATCCTTCGCAGTTCTTCCCTTGTGCTCACCTGGATCCTTTTGCCATCTTTGTAGGCACCAAGTCCTTCTCCCGCGTAATAGAGACTGTTAAAGTAAGGGAGATAGACCGCACCCACGACAGGTTTCCCTTCCAACAGCAAACCCACCGATACACCAAAGATGGGAAAACCACACAAAAAGTTCTTCGTGCCGTCCAGGGGGTCTATATACCAGACCGCCTCTCCAAAGGTAGATCCGCCGTCTTCCTCTCCTACCACAGAGTGATTGGGGAATTGCTTTAGTATGTAATCTCTTATTCTCTCTTCCGCTTTCTTGTCTGCCTCGCTTACCACATCCTTTTCACCCTTGAAATAAACCTGGTTGGATAGAAGTTTGCGAAAGTACTCCTTTAGCACTAGACCGCCAATCAAGGAGGCTTCCTTTGCCACACGGAGAAAGTTCTCCAAATTCATCACGGTAAAATATTATCACACATGAAAAAAGTCTTAGTTTGGGGCTTAGGAGTAAGCGGAAGGTCTGCCATTGAACTTTTAAAGAGTAAAGGTATTGAGGTTTATTGGGGTGATGATAAAGACAATGTGGATTTTAGGGAGTTTTTAGGGGTTGTGGATACAGTGGTTCTCTCACCGGGTATTCCCCCAAGCCATCCCCTTTGGACGGAAGCACAAAAAAGGGAGATAGAAGTTATCGGAGAGTTGGAGTTGGCCTGGAGGTTCTTTGAGGGAAGGGCAATAGCCATCACGGGCACTGATGGGAAATCTACCACCACCAGGCTAACCTACCTTATGCTAAGCTCCTATTTTGACAATGTGGAGGAAGGTGGAAACATCGGCGTCCCCTTTTCAGATATTGTCCTAAAAAACCCAAAGAGCTTGGCGGTATTAGAGGTTTCTTCCTTTCAGGGTAAAACCTTAAACACCTTCCGCCCTGTGGGAGGAGCCTTTTTGAACTTCTCTCCAGACCACTTAGATTGGCATCCTACCCTAGAAGACTATCTACATAGTAAATACAACATCTTTGCAAGGCAAACGGAAGAGGATTTTATAGTGTTAAACGAGTTCCAAAAGGAAGTGGCAGAGACACCCACAAGGGCGCAAAAGATTTTCGTAGGGCAGAGGGATGCCTTAATCAAAGATGGCAAAGCCTACCTTTTTGGGGAGCCCCTCTTTGAGTTGGAAAAACTCAAGCTCTTTGGTCTTCATAACGCATACAATCTTTTATTTGCCTCCGCCATAGCAAAGAAGATGGGGGTGCCTACCGAGAACATCCGGGAGGTTGCCTACACCTTTAGGGGACTCCCTCACCGCTTAGAGTATGTGGGAGAGATAAGGGGTGTAAAGGTTTATAACGACTCTAAGGCTACTACGCCTCATGCCCTCCAGTCTGCTTTGGAAAGCATGCCCGATGGCAAGGTTATTCTCATCGCAGGGGGCAAGGATAAGGGGTTTAACTTTGAGGAACTTCTACCGCTGGTTAAGAAAAAAACAAAGGCTTGCCTTTTGATAGGGGAAGCAAAGGAGAAAATGGCAAAGGCTTGGAATGAGGCTTATCTCTGCAACGGACTTGAGGATGCGGTAGAAAAAGCCTTTGAATTGGCAAAGGAGGGAGACATTATACTCTTTTCGCCCGCCTGTGCATCCTTTGATATGTTTAAGGATTATAAAGAGAGGGGAGAAGTCTTTAAAAGGCTCGTATTGAGCTATGTTGAGAGGTAGTTTACCTAAGCTCCCACTTTGATATGGTATAATAAAATACCTTAAAATCACTTTGGAGAGGTGGAAAGATGAAGACTTACAGGGTAAGACCTGAGGATGTGGTTAGGAACTGGTGGTTGATAGATGCAGAAGGCAAGGTTCTTGGAAGGCTTGCCAGTGAGGTGGCAAAGCTTTTGAGAGGCAAGCACAAGGTCTATTATCAGCCGGATGTTGATTGCGGAGATTTTGTGGTGATAATAAACGCAGAGAAAATAAGGGTTACTGGCGACAAGCTAGAAAAGAAAGTCTACTATTTCCACACCAACTATCCAGGCGAACTCAAAGAGAGGAGCTTACGGTGGATGTTGGAGAACAAGCCAGAGGAAGTGATAAGGCTTGCGGTTAAGCGCATGCTCCCTAAAAACAAATTGGGACATAGAATGCTAAAAAGACTTAAGATAGTGGTAGGACCTAACCATCCCTATCAAGCTCAAAAACCACAGCCCTTGGAGGTTAAAGCATGATAAAGCAGTTAAAGGACTTCAAGATAGGCCCTGACAATGCCTTCTACGGTACCGGCAGGAGAAAGGAGAGTATAGCGCGGGTTTGGTTGGTCAAAGATACAAACAAACAAGTGGTTAAGGCAAAGGACAGTGGCAAAGAGTTTGACCTCAAGGAGTATCTTCAAAGGGAGACCCTTTATAGAAAGGTAATGTTCCCTCTAAAGCTCACCGGTTTGGAGGATAGGTTTGGTATATATGCCACCGTTGAGGGTGGAGGTATATCTGGGCAAGCGGAAGCCATAATGTATGGAGTCGCCAAAGCCCTTCTGAAATATAACCCAGAGCTCAGACAAACTCTAAAGAAGGCAGGTCTGTTGACACGGGACGCAAGGGAGAAGGAGCGCAAGAAGTATGGCTTGATGAAGGCAAGGAAAGGCTACAGGTGGAGCAAGAGATAATCAAAGTTGCCATATATGGAGCTACCGGATACACTGGTGTAGAGCTTCTAAGACTCCTTCAAAAACACCCCAAGGTAAAGGTTGCTGCCCTAATCTCCCAGTCCTACGCCGGCAAAAGGTTAAGTGAGGTCTTCCCTTTCTTTCGTGGAGAATTTGGCAACCTAACGTTCACAGAGGAACCAAAAGAGGACTATGAAGTAGCCTTTCTGTGCTTGCCTCACGAAGGTTCATTGGAACTGGTACCAAGGCTTTTGGAAGAAGGTAAAAAGGTAATAGACCTCTCCGGCGCCTACAGGTTAAAGGATCCCTCCCTTTATCCCCACTATTATTCCTTTGAGCACAAATATCCAGGGCTCTTGGAAGAGGCAGTCTACGGTTTGCCAGAGATATACAGAGAAAGGATAAAAGGCGCAGACCTGATCGCCAACCCAGGGTGTTATCCTACCTCCGTGCTTCTGGCAATTTATCCACTTCTAAAGGAAGGTATAAAGATAGAAAAAATTGTCATCACCTCCCTTTCGGGTGTGTCTGGTGCGGGAAGAAAACCCGTACAGCATTTTCACTTTCCTGAAATGTTTGGAGACTTTTTTGCTTACTCTTTGGAAAAACACAGGCACGTACCAGAGATGGAAGGAGTTATCAAAGACCTTTGCGGGGTGGATGTACCGTTGAGGTTTTCACCGATAGTTGTGCCTACCTCAAGAGGAATGCTCTCAAGTGTAAGCGTATTCTGCGAGAAGATAGAGCCAAGGGAACTTTATATGGAAACCTACAGAGAGGAACCCTTTGTGAAAGTTGCCTCTGAGCCGCCACACACGAAGTGGGTGGTTGGTACTAATCTTTGTTTTGTTTACTCCCTATGGGACCACCGAGTGGGTTGTTTGCATGTGGTGTCTGTGATTGATAACTTAGGCAAAGGTGCCTCCTCTCAGGCAATCCAGAACTTTAACTTAATGATGGGCTTTGAAGAGACTATGGGCTTGAACCTTAGTCCAAACTTTCCTTGATTAGCCCGTAAGATTAGCTTTAATAAGCTCAAAGAGAGTGAGAAGTGCATTTTTAACACTTTCTTTGTCTATAGCGGAGACTGGAATAACAGGAATACCCTCCTCCTCATCTATATCAAGGGCTATTCGGATATCCTCAGGGCTCCAGGCGTTGGGTAGGTCTTGTTTGTTCGCACCAACCACAATGGGAACGGGAAACCTTGATTGAAAGAAGTTTATAATCTTTCTTGCCTCATGGAAGGTTGTCGGGTCTGTGCTATCCACTAGCACGATAACTCCTAAAGCTCCTTCTCCTAAAATTTCCCACATGAAATCAAAACGAAACTGTCCGGGGGTACCAAAGAGATACAGTTCATGTTCATCATCTATGCGAATCTTTCCAAAATCCATTGCAACAGTTGTATAATCTTTAACCTGTCTTTCGCTCAACTGCTGGGTTTTCTTTTCAGTTTTAACGGTTTTAATCTCACTAACTGTGTTTATAAACTGAGTTTTCCCTGCTGCAAAAGGCCCAGCTATAACGACTTTGATCTTCTTTATCTGCCTCATAGCGACCTTATCCTCTCTATTATTTTTGCAAGAAGTTCAAGAGTTATAGGTACTTGTCTTTGTTTAACTTCTCTCTTCTTACGCCTGATCAAACCAAGAGCTAAAAAGGCATACAGTGCTCTGTCTACAAGTAAAGTGTCCTGATTGGACATTTGCCTTATCTGCAGGACTGTCCTTTCGCCATCAATCAAGGAAAGAATATGCTCTTCCATTTGGTTCAGTTTTGCCTTCTGCAGGATTTCTTCCTTATCGGGTACCCTTTCAAAAAGTAACATTTCGTCAGATATTTTCCTTTCAACCTCCTCTGGAGTTAAATAGTGCGATGCAAGAACTATAAGCTGTTCTATTGGATACATTACTGGATATTCCCTTCCGTATTTTATGAACCCCGGCACAAAGGAAAAAATGCCCTCCTTAATATTCAGTCGTGAAATTAGGAAGCGCTCTATTGTTTTTGGTAAGCTTTCTGCGTTCATACGCAATTTACTGAGTAAAAGGTCAAAATCCTTATCTGTATAAACTCTATAAACCTTATCTACGGGTCTTGCAAAAACAATCTCTCCATCCTTTACATAATAGGCACAGGTTAGGTCTTTCCACTCTACAAAGAGTATCCCGCTTTTTCGATCCCTCACAATTACCTGGAAAATGTCCACAAAGTTAAAATTTCTTAGGTCCCCGGTTAGAGCCATAATACTTTAAAAGAATTGCTTAAGTTTCTCTTGAGCCTTCTTGATCTCCATAAGAAGGAGACCCAGCTTGGCATTGTTATCCGCCAAGACCACCATCACCGCATCAGTTCCCACACCGGTCAATATAACATAGCCGTCGCGACCTTTTATGGTGATTTGCTCTAGGGCTCCCTTAGCCAGCTCCTCAACCACCCTTTCGCCCAGGGACAAAATGGCAGCGCTCATAGCTGCTATTCTATCTTCCTCCATACCAGGCTTAAGCACGGAGGATATAGGCAAGCCATCTGCAGATACTAAAGAAGCACCTTCAAGCCCCGTGTTTTTAATCAATTCCTGAAGGATCTGTGAATACCTATCCATATTTCCCTCCTTAGTTATTATTTGAAAAATAGTGTATCATAAACTAACCCGGTTAGTATAGAAAACGTAAACCATCCTACGGAGTATGCAAAAAGCACCTTTCTGGGAAGAAAGGAAAAAAGGGCAAAGATAGTGGGCAAACAAACACCACTACTACCAAGCATAAAGGTTATCGCCTGACCGGTGGTAAAACCTACGTCCACCATTGCCCTTCCTAAAACCACATCCTCGCCGGAGCATACATATATAGGCACTGCCACTAAAGAGACCAGAGGATAAGCTAAGGGCGTTTTGGAAAGGCTAGCAGTGAGCCACGTAGGAGTAAAGGTTTTTATCAGAGAGGCTATCGCAACGCCAATGAGTAAATAATTTACCACTGGCAACTGCTCCCTTAGGCCCTCTAGAAAGGCGGACCTTTTGGAAGAGTTATACCTAATTTTCATCTGAAGGGTAGGCGGTTTTTTAAAGAAGTATTCAACCTCAGAGGCCATAAACAGCGCGTAGGCCAAAGAAACCACAAGCCTATAGATGGATACACCCAACCCAAAGAGTCCATAGGTCAATAAGAGGATCACAGGGGACAGAGTGGGTGCAGTTATCAAGAAGGCAAGAACAGGACCATAGCCTTTAGAGTAGCTGTTGATAAAGTTAGCAAAGGGTAGCATGGAGCAGGAAGACATAGGTGCAACTGCACCCAAAAGGGCTGTAAATATAGGAGCGGAATGTCTTTTGGAAAGGAACTTTAGGAAAAGGGAGGGTTTAATCGTTGCCTTTAGGAAGGCGCTAACAAACATGGCTAACACAAAGAAGGGAACAACTTCCACAAGATAGGAATAAAAGTTCTTAAAAAATTCCATAGTCCTAAATATTAATTTACCGCCTCAGGGAGTTTATTACCACGCTCAAGGAAGAAAGAGCCATAAGCAATCCTGCAAACTCCGGCTTTATAAACAGGTAAGGATAAAAAACTCCGCCCGCAATGGGTATAGCCAAAGTATTGTAGCCAAAAGCCCATAGGAGGTTCTGCTTTATTCTCCTCCTTACCCACCGGGAGAGTTCAAAAAACTCCCTAAGTCCCGCCAAGCCTGAGTTTAGGATCACATCGGTGGAAAACTTTGCCACATCAGTGCCGGAACCCATAGCAAAGGATAGGTCCGCCTTTGCGAGCACGGGTGCATCGTTTGTTCCGTCTCCAACCATTGCAACCTTATAGCCCTTAACCTGCAACTCCTCCAAAACTTCCAGCTTTCCCTGTGGACTCCTTTTGGCAAACCATTTTTCAATGTTTAACTGTTCCGCCACTCTCTTTACCCTCTCCTCATCGTCCCCGCTTACCAAAATAACCTCAACCCCCATCCTTTTGAAGTATTCCAGCACTTCTTTGGCAGATTCTTTTATGGATTCCTCAAAGTAAAACTCTGCCAAGACTTTGCGGTCCTGTGCCAACACTGTTTGACCGTTTTTTCCCTTTCCCAACATATAGCCCTCGCAAAATATGCCCACGCCCACCTCTTCCCTACAGTCTTTTAGTGAAAGCTGTTTTGCCCCAAGGCTTTGGCAGTATTCCCTTATGGCAACAGAGTATGGATGGTTAGACTTTAAAGAAAGGCTGTAGGCAAGGTCCAAGTAATCTCCGTAGAAACGCACCTCTTTTACTTTGGGCTTTCCTTCCGTTAATGTGCCCGTTTTATCCATAAGCAGAATATCAACCTTCTTTTCAAAGGCTTCTGGGTTTTTAACAAGAACACCCCTTTGGTAAGCCCTTATCAATCCCACCATTATGGCTAAGGGCACCGCTATGCCAAAGGCACAGGGACAGGATATTACCATAACAGCCAGAGAGAAGGTAATAGCCTTTTGGATGTCCCCCGTTCTAAAAAACCAAAGCAGGAAAACCAAAAAAGACAGGACTATAACAAACTGCACAAAGTAGTGGGATACTCTGTCTGCAAGGCGCTGAACCTTTGGTTTTTTAACAAGGGCGGATTCCACTAACTTTATAAGCAAAGATACATAACTTTTGGCAAAGGACTTTTCCACTTTGGCTATTCCGTACCCGTTCAGTACCACGCTTCCCGAAAGCAAAAGGTCCCCTTCCCTCTTAAGAACGGGCAGGCTTTCCCCTGTAAGCATTGATTCATCCACCACCACCTTTCCCTCCACAAGCCTGCAATCTAAGGGAACCATATCTCCAGTCCTAAGCACGATTTTGTCTCCTATGAAAACTTCATACACTCCCTTTTCTTCCTCTTTGCCTTCCTTTAGGACTTTTATCCTTAAACTCTGAAGACCGAACATCCTCCTCAGGCTCTCGGTTGCCCTTCTCTGTGCCCTCTCCTCCAAAAATTTACCCGTTCTAACAAAGGTGATGAGGAAGAGGGAGGTCTCAAAAAGCGGTTCCTCAGGAATGAGCTTAAACAGTGCGAGGTAGCTGTAAAGGAGGGCGGAGGTGCTACCCAAAGCTACAAGAAGGTCCATATTCCCGGTGCGTGCTTTAAGGGAATAATAGGCTGACCTGTAGAATTTAAAACCACCCACTAACTGCACAAGGGTTGCCAAAAGGGCTTGCAAATAAACACTCCAAGGGTTATGCCAAAACATAGAAAGCATAACAGCTGCACCAGACAGCCAGCAAAAGGCTAGTATGTAAGGTTCATACTGTTTAACCTCCTCCCCTTCCACTGTATAGCCCAAAGACTCTATGGCTTCCTTTATATTTTCCAAACTCAAAAGCTCTTCGTTAAATCCTACCCATACCCTTCCCAGCTCAAAGGATACTTTTACATCAGAAACTCCGTGAAGTTTTTTAAGGGTTAGTTCTATTGCCCTGGCGCAGTTGGCACAGGTCATACCAGATACCTTTAAACTGACCTTCATGGGTTTGTATTCTAAGCGTGAGCCCGTGTTAATTCAATCTCTTAAATGTAATGATAAAATAAAGAAAAATGCTCAGCAAAGAAGAAAAGGATAAAGAAGCAATCCTTAAGTATCTCCCACTGGTAAAGTCTATAGCCTACAGAATATACAAACATCTGCCCGATGCGGTAGATTTAAACGACCTTATAGGTTATGGTATACTGGCGGTGATGGAAGCCCTGCCAAAATTGGATGAAAGCAAAAATCCGGAGGCCTACCTCAGACTACGTATCAAAGGTGCCATGTATGATTATCTTCGAAGCCTTGACTTTGGCAGTAAGTCTCTAAGAAAAAGAGAGAAGGAAATAAAAGCAAAGCTTGAGGAACTTACAAATCAGTTGGGAAGGGAACCCAGCGACGAAGAACTCATTAAAGCCCTCGGCTACAAACCGGATGAATTCTACTCAGACCTTCAAAAAATTTCTGCCTCCCACCTTCTTTCCTTGGATGACCTTTTTAAGGAAGGAAGAAGCTACGAAGAGGTTTTTTCTTCCTCGGTGGAAGAGAACCCGGAAGAGAAAGCAATAAAACAAGACCTGAGAGAAAAAATTCTCAAGGCCATAGAGGATTTAGACCACAGGGAAAAGTTGGTTCTACAGCTCATCTTTTATGAAGAGATTCCCGCCAAAGAAGTGGCAAAGCTACTTAGAGTTTCCACAGCAAGGGTCTCACAGATAAAGGAAAGTGCCCTGAGTAAGTTAAGAGAAAAACTAAAGGATATGGTATAATAGTAGCACTATGGCTAAGGTAAAGATGAAATCTAACAGGTCTGCAAAGAAGAGGTTTAAGATAACCGGCACTGGAAAAATAAAGAGGTGGAAGTCGGGCGGAGCCCACTACAACACTAAGAAGTCTAAAAAGAGAAAGAGGGCTTTGAGAAAGCCAGACCTTGTTCACCCAAGCTGGGAAGACAAAGTGAGGGGAATGTTGAAGGAGTTTTAAAGTTTAGCCGAACAGTTCCCTCCAAAGTCCCTTAGCCCACTCCTCATACCTCCATAACCGCCCAGAGCCACTCGCAACTTAGCCCTTTCTACTAACAGTGAATAACTTGTTTCACGTATTTACTCGCCTCCATAACAACACATTTATCCACAAGCTCCTTTGCCTTTGCAATGCTACCGTAGGCTTCCCTTAACTCCCTTTTGTAATTGTCAAAGAACTGACTGAACTGATCCACTCCCAGAATGCCGATGGCATAGAATTTGCCACCTTCTTCCTGTATAACCACTGATGCCAGAGGAACTTCCGGTGGTCCATCAACAACCTTTCCCCCTTCCTTTGGGTCATAAACTCCCAAGTGGGCACAGCATTGTATTATACCAGATTTCTTTGTAGTCTCGGAGGGCTTGTCAGGAGGATAGTAGTTTATAAAGGAGTACTGCTTTGTGGGATAGCTCCATTGGTGGGCACAGATGGCAGAGTATGCCACTATGCTCTTTTTACTTCCTACTCCACCTTGCCATTTGTAGGTTTTGCCATCCTTTAGCTTAACATCCACCGGTTTTACCTCTTCCCCGAGGTCTATCAAATAGCAAGGCGTGCTTGCGTAAGGATAAAAGAATATGTAGCTGTTGTGAGGCTTAAGGTCCTCCTCCCTTAGGGGAGAACCGTCCTCCTTTACAAACAGGGCTTTTTTGTATGCTTTGAACATTCCCTCCTGTGCGGAGAGCATATTGGAAAACACGGAAGGATCTAGCATAGAGGCTATAGCTACCGTGCTACAGACTTTTAAAAAATCTCTTCTATCCATAAGCAAACCCTCCAAATACGAAAACGCCCCCAGAGGAGGCATTACCACATTATGCGAACATATCTCTGTATAATGCCTTTGCCCACTCGTAGGTAGCGTCCGCCAGTGCCTTTGAACGTTCGTTGATAACCTTTGGTTTGGGTTCAATCTTTCCGTCCTTTAGCTCGTATGTAACGCTTATGACTATTGCCTCTTGAGGATCGCCGTTTACCATAGAGTAGCATGTGTTGTCTGGAAGGGTGGGCTTGTATTCTTTGCCCTTGATCTTTGAAGCTATGACCTTGGCTACGATCTTACCCTGAGAGTTTGCCATGTGTCCGCTCTTGGGATAAGGTGTGCCACCGATGACATCTCCCACCAAGAACACGTGTGGGTCTGCCTTCGCTTGGAAGGTAATAGGGTCCTGGTCTGCCCATCCGGTGGGCTTTCCGTCTTTGTCCTTTGCTATGAGGTCCGCCATCCACACCAAACTACCCGCTTGATGGGGTGGAACCAGGTTAGCATCTGCAAACTTAAAGTCTCCTGCGGTGGTCTTTATGATCTTATTTACAGGGTCTACTTCTTTTATGACCGCATTTGGCACATACTCTACTATGCCGAGGTAGAGTTGCTCATAAGCTGCCCTAAAGCCCGGACCTTTGGGTGCTATGTCTCCCTTGGGGTCAAGAATAATCACCCTTCCTTTTACCCTGTTCTTTTTAAAGACATAGGCAATCATTGCTGCCCTCTCGTAGGGTGCAGGTGGGCATCTGTATGCACCAGGAGGAACTGTAATTACAAAGTCTCCCTCTTCAAACTCCCAAACCTTTCTCTTTAGTGCGAGATGTTCGGAACCGGGGATGAAGGCAGGTGGGTAATGCACCCTTGCATACTCAGCCATTTGCTTGTCATCCTTGAACCAAGCGGAGTAGTTGTATCTTATACCCGGTGCCAATACTAAGTAGTCGTATTCAATGTATCCGTGATTGGTATAAACTCTCTTCTTGTCCCTTTCTATTCCCAATACAGTTGCATTGATGAACTTGTAGCCATACTTGGCGGCGGGTTGGTTGTAATCATGGGATAGGAAATCAAGGGAGACCAAACCTGCAAGCCATTCGTTGGATATGGGGCAGGAGAAGAAGTTGGGTCTCTTTTCAATGAGGACCACTTCAATGTTGGGATCTTCTTTTTTGAGGTATTTGGCTACTGTTAAACCTGCCCATCCTCCACCACACACCACCACCCTGTTTCCTTTGGGTGGCGGAAGCATGGCTCCCATTTTACCCGCCTTTTCGGCAGCGGCAAAGGAAGACTTTGAAGGCAATGCAGATATAAGGGCACCTACACCCGCAAGCTTAAAAAGGTCCCTCCTGCTTATGCTCATATTACCACCTCCTTGTTGGTTGTTTTTTTTTCAGTTTAGCTTTGAATTTTCAACCTTGCAATAATAAATGGTTAAAAGGCTATTAAGCTTTGTTATATAAGCCCTTTGAAATATTTGAATATTTTTATTTGCTGCCGCAAACGTAACAAACACCCTCTTGGGTTCTTGCCCAGTGGCGGATGCCAGCCTTTATCTCCAGGCGGTCTCCCTCCTTCAGTTCAAAGATGCCCTCCTCCGTGCCGATCACGATGGAACCTTTATAAACTACCCTTATTTCATTCTCTGGATGTGTATGCCAATCATAGAAAGTTCCCGGTGGGTCGCACCAGGTGTAGAGGTTTTTATAGCCTTCCTTTTTTAGCTCCTCCATTATGGCCTTTGGGTCTAGCATAGTTTAAATTTTAACCAATGAGGGGTAAGGATTTTTTAGCTCTTACTGTGGGCTTTAACATTTTGGGAGGTGTTTTGGCGGGTCTGCTGGTGGGTTATGCTTTTGACATCTGGCTGATGGAGGGTCTTTTTGGGAAAAAAACCTTTCCCTTTGGACTTTTTTTCTTTTTCTTTGTTGGTGTAATTGCAGGCTTTAGAAACGCCTTTAGAGACTTAAAAAGGTTGTGAATAGACTTTGAGTATGTCGTGAAGCAGAACGTATATTTCTTAAGAAGGATTATAATTTATTTGCTATACGCTGAGTGAGAGACCAAGCAGGTAGCTGAGCTTGATATTTCTAAACGAGCACTCCACAGCATGCTTCTTAGGAGTTTTAACGCTAGTATGGCTATGGCTTTTAACTGTGTACGGGTTCTGAGTGACTTGCATACCACCTTTATTCTTAACCTTTCTGAAAATGTGGTAAGGCTTGATGCTAGGGCAGTTGGTGAGGTAAAAGATCATAAAGAGGGTAGCGGTTTGAACATTTGGAAGTTTGGGTTTTCTGCTTGATTCAAACTTTTGTGGGTTTAAGAAAGCTTTATACCTTTTGCATAATAGGTGGAATTGCGTTGTAAAAGCGTATGGTATAATTTATAGACTAGGGGGAAATCTAAATGTTTGATATAAAAAACTGTCCTCTTTACGAAAAGCTAAGTAGAGGAGAGCCCCTTAGCCAATCTGAGAGAAAACTCTTGGCGGATATAGTTAGAGAGGAAATAAAATTCTTCCTGAGAAATCAAATACTGCCCACACCCAGAAACTATGAAAGATGGTTTTATATATTTTGTAATCTTGTTGCAAGCGGGCAAAAGCTTGAAGACAGTGTTTTAACGGAGCTTTATAACAATATTTATAAGGAAGAAAGTGACCTTGTAAATATTAAAATAGACCTTAAGCACACAGTCCAAATTCTAAGCGATATAGTTGATGAGCTTCAGGAATCTCTAAAAGAGAGCTACGAACAAGCATCTATAAAAGAACAGAGGATAACCGAGCTACAAAAAAAGGAAGAAGCTGGAGAGGATTTCATAACCTCTCTTCTTTTGGAATTGTTAATGCTTGTAAGAGACTTAAAGCGTCAGAACGAGATATTTTTGGAAAAGGTGGAGGCTCAGCAAAAGATTATAAACGAACTGAAATCCAAGCTTGAAATGGTTGAGGCAGAGGCAAATCTTGATCCATTAACTGATCTGTTTAACAGACGTTCTTTGGAGAGAGCTCTTGAAGAGTTTTTTAGCTTGTGTAAGTACTCTAAGATGACTTTTAGTTTGATTCTTATAGACCTTGATGATTTTAAGCATGTGAACGACAACTATGGGCATCATGTAGGAGACCTTGTGTTAGCAAAAGTGGCAAAGGTTTTAAGAACGAGCATGCGTGCAAAGGATATAGTGGGTCGTTGGGGTGGAGATGAGTTTGTAGTTATAATGCCAAACACGGATTTGGAAAATGCGAAAAAGATCGTTGAAAGGTTAAAGTCCCAACTGGAAAAAGTGGAAATACTTGCAGAAGGCAGGAGGTTTAAGGTATCTATAAGCGCGGGCGTTGTACAATGTGGAGAAAACTTTCAAAGCTGGTTGGATATGATTAAAGAAGCGGACAGACTTATGTATGAGGATAAAAAGAAAAAAGCCCTATAATATCCTTTCATGAAGGCAGTAATTTTGGAAAACTTCGGCGATGAAAAGAACCTAAATTACGTGGAGGATTTTCCCATTCCGGATATAAGGGAGGATGAAGTCCTTGTTAGGGTGAAGGCGGTTGCCCTTAATCATCTGGATATATGGGTCAGAATGGGTGCTTTGGCGGTTAAGCCAGAACTTCCTCACATACTTGGTTCAGATGTTAGCGGAGTGGTGGAAAGGGTTGGTTCTTTGGTGAAGAATATAAAGGTGGGAGAGGAGGTAATAGTTGCTCCCGGTCTATCCTGTGGTGTGTGTTATGAGTGTCAGTCTGGAAGGGACAACCTCTGTAAAGATTACGATATACTTGGGCTAAGAAGCAAAGGTGGTTATGCGGAGTTTGTAAAGGTACCCGCAAGGAATGTTCTGCCAAAGCCAAGAAGCTTGAGCTTTGAAGAAGCTGCCAGCTATCCCCTTACCTTTTTAACTGTTTGGAATGCCCTGGTTAGAAAGGGAGGTATAAAGCCCCACAGCAGGGTTTTAATATGGGCTGGCTCCTCGGGCGTGGGTGTTGCCGGCATTCAAATAGCCAAGCTTTTTGGTGCTTTTGTGATAGCCACTGCGGGGGATGAAAGGAAAGCAAAGATGTGCAAAGACCTTGGGGCAGATGTGGTCATAAACCACTATGAGGAGGATGTAGTAAAGAAGGTTAGAGAACTGTTCAAAGAGGGAGTGGATATTGTTATGGACCATGTGGGGGAGGCAACCTTTTGGAGAAGTGTGGAATGTCTTAAGAAGGGTGGAAAACTTGTTTTCTTTGGCACTACCACGGGTTCAAAGGTGGAGATAGATATAAGGTATGTTTTTGTTAGGGAAATTGAACTTTTGGGTGTTTATATGGGACCGAGGGCGGACCTCTTTAAGATCACCGAACTCTTTGAGAGGGGGCTTTTAAAGCCAGTGGTGGACAAGGTTTTTGACCTCAAGGATGCTCAGGAAGCCCACAGATACTTAGAAAGCTCTAAGCACTTTGGGAAGGTGGTGCTGAAGGTTGAATGAAGACTATTCCTTCCCTCTCGTAGGTCTTTTTGAGCCTCTTTATAAACTCGTGGCGGATAAAGAACTGATTGTCCGGGTTAAGAACTCTGAGAGTGATGTTCAAGGTGATCCCAAGCTCTGTAAAGGCACTGTAGCGTACGGAGGGTTCAAAGCTTGGGTCCGCACCCTCAACAGTTTTTTGCACCTCCCTTGCAACCTCTAAGGCGAGCCTTTCTGCCTTCTCAATGTCTGAAGAATAAGGTATCACGAGGGAAACTGTAGTATTCATAGAGGGTACTGGTTTTCCGTAGTTTATTACTATGGAGTTAACCAGCCGGGAGTTTGGCACCACCACAAGGTTGTTGTCACGCCTCCTAATGATCGTGTTCATCCATGTTATGTCTTCTACATAACCTTCTTCACCGTTTTCTAACCTAACAAAATCTCCCACTTCAATCTGTCTGCTGGCAATTAGGTTGAGCCCCGAAAAGACGTTGGAAAGCGTGCCCTGAAGGGCAAGGGATACCGCAAGTCCAGCAATGCCTAAGGTAGTTATAAAATGGACTACCTGAATACCAAGATAAGATAGTACGGTTAAAATACCCAAAATAAAGACGAACAATTTAATTATCACAAAGACAATACCGGTTCTTGGAAATTTTATGTTTTTATTTGAAATATAAACTTGCAAAAGTTCAGGAATCAAATTAGAAAAAAACGAGGTTATAGAAAGGATCAATAGGGATATTAAAACCTTTTCTATCACTGAGGAGTATTTCAAAAGCTTTGTGGGACTGAGTTCTATTGTGAGGTAAAGGCTGAGAACAATTAACCAAAACAAAGAAGGTAGGCGGAGTACCCGAAGAAGCATTACCGCATAGTCTTGGGAAGATTTTTTAATGAAGCCAAAAAACAGCCTCCTAACTAACAACAAAACTAACAGTGATCCCAAGAATATCAAACCGCTCAACAAAAGTTCCTGCCCTACCAATACAACCTCCTCCTGTAAAACACTCTAACGAGCTTGTAGCCTACAAAAAATCCCCCTATGTGGGCAAACCAAGCTACTCCACCCATACCTGCAAAGGGCAGTGTGATTAGCCCGTTCATAATCTGAATGAACACCCACACGCCTATAAAAAATACCGCCGGTAATTCCACAAAGGTTAAGAAAAAGAAAATGGGCACAAGGGCAAGAATACGGGAATGTGGGAAAAGATAAAGGTATGCCCCCAGTACCCCGCTTATAGCCCCGCTGGCACCTACCATAGGTACATTCACCGCACCCGTTAAAAAACTAACAAGGGATTGGATAACCGCCGCGCCGAGACCACACAGTACATAAAACACCAGATACTTAAACTTTCCCAAACGATCTTCCACGTTATCTCCAAAAACCCACAAAAACCACATATTGCCAATGATATGGAGCCAGCTTCCGTGTAAAAACATGTGAGTAAACAACTGGTAGGGTTTGGAAAAAACTTCCGCCGGCACCAAACCAAAGTTATAGATAAAGCCGTTAAACTCGTACTCCCCCAGACTTACTTCATACAACCATACCACAGAGCAAGCAAGGATGATGGTTAAATTAGCAATTGGAAAGCTTCTGCTCGGGTTTAGATCCTTTAAAGGGATCATATCAATCAAAGATTATAACAGAACGTCTATTCTTTAAAATATGCTTATAATTTTAATTTTATAAGCTAATCCAATTTTTGGAGGTGTGCCATGAGCAAGCATGTAGTTATACTGGGTGGCGGTATAGGTGGTTTAGCAACCGCCTACAACCTGAGGAAAATGGACAAAAGCCTGAGGATCACAGTGGTCTCAGGCAGGCCCTACTTTGGTTTTACGCCCTCGTATCCGCACTTAGCGTTGGGCTGGAGAAAGTTTGAAGACATAAGCATTCCTTTGGGAAGCTTACTGCCAAAGCATGGTATTGAATATGTGCCGGAGAACGGAGAGAGAATAGACCCAGATGCCAACAAACTCTGGACTACATCCGGTAAAGAGATTGGGTATGATTACTTGGTAATTGCCACCGGGCCAAAGCTGGTTTTTGGTGCAGAGGGGCAAGAGCAAAACTCCACCTCCGTATGCACGGCAGAGCATGCCTTGGAACTTCAGAAAAAGCTTGAGGAATTTTATAAGAACCCGGGACCTGTTGTGGTTGGTGCAATACCTGGCGTTAGCTGTTTTGGACCAGCTTATGAATTTGCCTTTATGCTACATTATGAGCTCAAAAAGAGGGGAATAAGACACAAGGTGCCCATAACCTTTATAACCTCAGAGCCCTACGTGGGTCATATGGGGCTTGGTGGTGTGGGACCTTCAAAAAGAATGATGGAAGACCTTTTTGCGGAGAGAAGCATAGGATGGATTGCTAACGTGAAGATCACCAAGGTGGAACCAGACAAGGTAATTTACGAGGACCTAGACGGCAATACCTACGAGGTGCCTTGTAAGCTATCCATGCTGATGCCAAGGTTCATGGGCCCCGAGGTAGTTGCATCCGCCGGAGATAAGGTGGCAAACCCTGCCAACAAGATGGTGATCGTCAATAAGTGTTTCCAAAACCCCACTTACAAAAACATCTACGGTGTGGGCGTCGTAACTGCCATACCCCCTGTGGAGCAAACACCTATACCTACTGGTGGTCCCAAGGTAGGTATGATGATAGAGCAGATGGCTATGGCGGTGGCAAAGAACATAATCAACGACATAAGGAACTCTACAGATAGATATGCACCGGAGCTCTCTGCCATATGTATTGCAGACATGGGAAGGGATGCTGCCTTTTTCTATGCAAGCCCAGTTATACCACCAAGGGCTGATGTGAGGTCTGGCAAAGGCATGTGGGCACACTACATAAAATCTGCCTTTGAAAAGTATTTCCTGTGGAAGATAAAGAGCGGAAACATTGCACCCTTCTTTGAAGAGGAAGGTCTCAAGCTGTTCTTTGGTACCAAGGGAGTTGTTTTCTGTTCAGATTGTTCAGGAGCACCCGGTAGCGCGTGTTAAAGGAAGGGGGCATTGCCCCCTTTTTTAAAAATTACTTAAGAGAAAGGATCCACTCTGCGAGTTTTTTGGCTTCTTCGTCGGTTACATTCTGAGGAGGCATTGGTACACTACCCCATACACCAGCACCACCTTTCTTGATCTTGCCTGCCAGGTAATCCACTGCGTCAGCTTTTCCTGCATACTTATTTGCCACATCCTTATATGCTGGTCCCACCTTCTTGGCGTTCACCTCGTGGCAGGCGTAACAGCCCTTAGCCTTAGCTAGAGCCTCTGCATCTGCCACTGCGGTAGTTTGGGCTGGCTTTGCCTCAGACTTTGGTTGCTCGGCGGGTTTTTGTTCTCCTGCGGGTTGCTGGGCGGGCTGTTGTTGCTCAGGCTGTTGGGCTGGTTGAGGTTGTTGGGCGGGCTGTTGCTGCTGTTCGGCGGGCTTTTGCTCCCCTGCAGGCTGTTCTGCAGGCTTTTGCTGGCAGGATACTGCCAAAAAGCCCAGGGTGAAAAGTCCCAAAAGCAGAGTCTTCTTCATGGCACACCTCCTTAAAGTTGTTATGGTATAATAGTATATCACTACATTAAAATCCTTGCTGGAGGTTTTGTATGCCGAACACTAGGCAGGCTAAAAAGCGTATGAGAAGGGATGCTAAGAGGAGACTGAGAAACAGGTATCACCTTTCGCGTATGAAGACCTACATAAGGAACTTTAAAAAGCTCATAGCGGAAGGCAAGCTGGAAGAGGCAAAAGAGTATCTACCAAAGGTAATATCTGTAATACAGCATACCGCTTCAAAGGGAGTTATTCACAAAAACGAGGCAAGCAGGAGGTGCTCAAGGGTTCAAAAGCTTCTTAACCAAGCCCTTGCCAAGGCTCAGGGAAGCAACCAATAGTTTCTCCCTAAAAAGAACCAAAAGGCTAAAGTAAATAATAATACACATAGGTATTGCTAAAAGCAGGTGTATTTTGTCTTTCAAAAATAGACCAAATAGCCCCATCAGAAGGCTAGCAAGGGCTACCTTCACCGAACTTTCCATTAAGGTCTGCCAATCTACCAACTGGTAAGTTTTTCTCAGGAGGTATCCAAAGGAGAGGACGGAGGAGGTGGCGGTGCCCAAAGCCAAACCTATTGCACCAAGCTTTAGCACAAAGGCATAAATAAGGGCACTAGTCCCTTCAGACAAAATAGCCAACAGGTTCGCTTTCATGGGTGTGAGGGTGTCCCCTTTGGCAAAAAATACACTGCTGAGGGCTTTTTGAAGGGAAAAAAAGACAAGTCCCAAGCTGTAAGCCTTTAGCACATAAGAGACCATCAAAACGTCTGCTTCAGAGAAGCTTCCTCTACCGTATAGAAGCCTCACAATCTTCTCTGAGAAGACAAGAAGACCTACCACCGCAGGAAAGGATAGCAAAAACAAAAAGCGCATAGCTAAGGTTATGTTTTTGCTTCTGTCTTCACCCAAAGAGAGGGCAGAAAGCAGAGAGTTTGCCACACCTACAGATATGGCGCCCAAAGGTAGCTGGAATATCCTGTTGGCGTAATAAAGGTAAGATACAGCACCCAAGGCCAAAAAGGAAGCCAGAAAGGTGTCTATAAAAAAAGATAGCTGAGCAACGCCAAAGCCCATAAGGGCTGGTATCAGCCTTTTGAACAAAAGCTTAACCTCGGGATGAAGCCTAAGGCTAAAACCTAAGGGAATTCCCCTTAAAAAGGGTAGCTGAAAGGCAAACTGTAAAAAGCCTCCCACTAAAACACCGCCTATCAGTGCATAATAGCCAAAACTCTGGGCAAAAAGGGCAATAACCAAAGAAAAGCCTATATTAAAAACTGCCTGAGCAAAGGCAGGCACAAAAAACACACCGCGGGTGTTCAAAAGGGCCATAAAAAAGGCAGACAGACCCACAAACAGAAGGTATGTAAATACCCATCTACCCATAAAAACTGCCAGATCAAAGTAAGGCTTAGCCCTCAAGCCCGGTGCAATAATGCTTATGAGATATTCAGCAAATAACGTTCCCAAGAGAACTACCGATAGGTTTATGAGTAAATAGTAGCCTAAGGCAGAGCTCAAAAACTCCTTTTCCTTGCCTTCCTTTACCTGCTTAGCGTATATTGGCACAAAAGCGGCGTTGAACCCACCTTCCCCAAAGAGTCTTCTGAAGGTGTTGGGCAGTCTAAAGGCAACAAAAAAGGCATCTGTTATCTGGGAGACGCCAAAGTGGTATGCTATGAGGGCATCTCTAACGTATCCCAAAATCCTACTCAGAAGGGTTGCAAAGGAAAAGGAAAGACTGTGTTTTATGAGCCTCATTGTCTGTTGGTGCCGGAGGCGGGAGTCGAACCCGCACGCCCTTTCGGGCACTGCCCCCTCAAGACAGCGCGTCTGCCAATTCCGCCACTCCGGCTTTACTATTTATTATAACACACTTTTGAGCTTTTGGTTTGTGATATAATAATACAAAACCACAGTTAAGGAGGTTTGATTATGGACCTGGAAACTAGAGTTAAGGAAATAATCGCAGACCAGCTTGGTGTAGAGATTGAAAAACTTAGAGATGATGCGAACTTTGTGCAGGACCTTGGAGCGGACTCTCTGGATGTGGTGGAGCTTGTCATGGCTTTTGAGGAGGAGTTCGGTATAGAAATACCCGACGAGGATGCAGAAAAGATAAGAACGGTGGGGGATGTTATCAACTATCTAAAAGAGAGAGTGCAGGCTTGAAAAGGAGGGTTGTTGTTACGGGCCTTGGGGTAGTAAGCCCCATAGGCACGGGCGTTGAAAAATTTTGGAAGAATTTAACAGCCGGTGTAAGTGGAGTAGACATAATAAAAAGGTTTGACCCAGTAGAGATAGGTCTAAGCGTTCATATAGCGGCAGAGGTAAAAGACTTTAACCCAGAGCTGTACTTTGACAAAAAGGAAGCCCAAAAGGTCTCCGACTTTATAAAGTTTGCGGTGGCATCCGCTGAGGAAGCCATAAAGGACAGTGGGCTTTTGGAGGACAAGTTTGACCCTTACAGGGTGGGTGTGATAATTGGTACAGGTATAGGTGGGCTCAGGGACATTGAAGAACAGCAAAAGGTCCTTATGGAAAAGGGTCCTAGAAGGGTGTCTCCTTTCTTTATTCCCTATGGTATATCCAACATGGCAAGTGGGCTTATAGCCATTCGTTTTGGGTTTAAGGGTCCCAACTACTGCGTAGTCTCTGCCTGTGCTACAGGCAACCACTCCATAGGGGATGCCTTTAGGCTTATTCAAAGGGGAGATATAGATGTAGCCATAGTGGGTGGATGCGAAAGCGCTATTACACCCTTGGGAGTGGCGGGCTTTGCGTCCATGAGGGCACTGTCCACCAGAAACCACGAGCCTCAAAAGGCGTCAAGACCCTTTGACTTGGAGAGGGATGGTTTTGTTATGGGAGAGGGCGCAGCAGTGCTCGTCTTGGAAGAGTATGAGAGGGCAAAGGCCCGAGGAGCAAAGATATACGCAGAGCTTGTGGGCTATGGTGCTACCGACGACGCCTATCACATAACTGCACCTTGTGCGGATGGTGAGGGGGCATACATGTGCATGAAGTTGGCTTTGGAGGATGCAGGCATTCCACCCACAGAGGTAGATTACATAAACGCCCATGGAACATCTACTCCATTAAACGATAAATCTGAAACATTGGCAATAAAAAGGCTCTTTGGAGAACATGCCTACAGACTAAAGATCAGCTCCAACAAATCTATGGTGGGGCACCTTCTGGGTGCAGCGGGCGCCTTGGAGGCGGTGGCAACGGTCAAGACCATACAAGAAGGAATTATTCCACCCACCATAAACTTGGAGCATCCAGACCCAGAGTGCGACCTAGATTACACTCCCAACGTGGCAGTTAAAAAGGAGGTGGTAGTGGCAATCTCCAACTCCTTTGGCTTTGGAGGCACCAATGCATGCCTTGTCTTCAGAAAGCTATAAGGAGCTTGAAGATAAAATAGGTTATCACTTCAAGAACCCACATTATCTACAAACAGCCCTCACCCACAGGTCCTACCAAAACAGCAGAGAAAACTACGAGCTTTTGGAATTTTTAGGAGACTCCATAGTAAATTTTTTGGTGGTTAGCTTTTTGGTGGAAAACTACCCTCATTACAAAGAGGGAGTTTTGGCAAGCATTAAGGCTTATTTGGTTAGCGAAGAATTTTTGGCTTCTATGGCAGAAGAGCTTGAACTGGATAAGTACGTTAGAATATCGGGCAAGAGAAGAAATGTTAGCAGTTCGGTGCTGTCGGACCTCTTTGAAGCCCTCTTGGGTGCCATATATATAGATTCGGGCGGAGATATGAATAGCCTAAAAAGGCTATTCCTTGAAAGGTATGGAGAAAAAATAAAGGAAGTCGTAGAAAAGGAAGCGTACAAAAAGGATTACAAAACATTATTACAGGAGTTAACCCAAGGCAGATGGAAAGACAGACCCATTTACAGGTTGGTAAGTGTGAGCGGTAAAGAGCATGAGAAAATCTTTGAGGTAGAGTGCCAGATAAGGGAATACAGGGCGATAGGAAGGGGAAGGAACAAAAAAGAAGCCCAGCAAGAGGCTGCTAAAAAGGTCTATGAAATGCTTCAGAATACGTAAGCTCCCCCTGCCAACTTTTGATTAAAGGCCATACCATGTTCCAAAACCTCTCTGTAAACCAGAAGGGGCGTGAGTATAACTTTTATTCTCTCATCCCGATCTGCCAGGCTTACTATATCTTCTAATGCCTTGGTAAGGGTCTCTAAGTTTTTGTTTATACTGTTTACTGCGTCCAATCTCTCTATTTCTCTGCCCAGCTCTTCGGGTATGTTTGAAAGAAAGGTGATGTCAAAGTTGAAAATTTCGTAAAGGTCGTATATGTAGTCTAAAGCTTGGACTATCAGATTTTTAAAGTTAGCCTCAAAGTCCGCCAAAGTTCTTAATAGGCTTTCCTTTTCTTCCTCCTCAAGGCATGATTCCACAAGGATCTTTATCTCCTCTATGTCTGCCCTTATTTCTCTGAGAAGCCCTTCCAAAAGGTCCAAGTTAAACTTAATCAGCCTATCCTGAACCAGTAGGCTTTTTAGCACCTCTAACTTTCTCATACAAATCCTCCACGTACACTACTCCGTGCTCTTTGAGCTTTTCCCTAAATTCATCTATCAAAATATAACCCTGAGAGGACAAAATTGCCACTACCTTTTTATGGATTCTCTCTCCGTGCTCATCCAGGTCAAAAAGGGGAATGACCTGCGGTGTGCCTTCAAGGATGTCCGCCAGGTCTGTTAGCCTTTTGCCCGCAATGGTGATCACGTTTTCTATTCCCAGCTTTTTTAGGGCTTCTTTGTCCCTTTTGCCCTCCACCACCACCACCGCTGTCCTAGAAAGCTCTCTGAGCCTGTCTAAAAGCTCACTCAGACCCATTTAGGTAGCTATTTTTGTATGCTATGTAGTTTTGGGCAGACTGTTTTATGTATTCTATCTCTTCGGGCTTTAGGTCCCTTACCACCTTGGCGGGAAAGCCTGCCACCAAAACACCGGAGGGAAATTTTTTGTTAGGGGTTAGTAAGGCACCAGCGCCCACTAGGACATAGTCCTCTATTTCTACACCGTCCATAACTACCGCTCCCATACCTATTAGCACATAGTTTCCCACTTTGCATCCATGCAATATAACCCTATGTCCCACCGTTGTGTAGTTTCCTATAATGGTGGGATGGGTATCGTGAGTAACGTGGACCACCGAGTTGTCTTGGATGTTTGTTCCCTTTCCTATACGAATGAAATTGACATCTCCTCGAACTACGGTACCAAACCACAGGCTTGAATCTTCACCTATTTCCACATCTCCCACTACCACCACATTCTCGGACATGTAAACGGATGGATGAATTTTAGGAAATATGCCCTTGTAAGGCTTTATAATAGCCATTAGGGCACCTCCTTTATCTTTGGTTGTTCTGGTGTTTTTTGTTGTTCTGGTAAAAACTTTGGTTCCACTATGCCCTCAAGCTCGTCCTTGGGTTTTTCCTGCTCCTGTTGTTCCTGCTTTTGAGAACATATTCCCTCTGTGCCAGCTACAAAAGCCATTGGAGTGGGACAATTTACAAAGATAACACCCTCTGGGACTGGAAAGTCCTCCTTTGGAAACATGTATGCGGCCACAGACATAAAATCAATCCAAATAGGCAGGGCTACCCGGGCACCGGCCATGCCTTTGCCCATGCTTCTCTTTATGTCAAAGCCCACCCAAACACCAGCCACTATTTGAGGAGTAAATCCTACAAACCACGCATCCATGTAATCGTTGGTTGTGCCCGTTTTTCCTGCCACAAACCTGTCTATGGAGGAGGCCGACACTGCGGTTCCCTCCAGAACCACAGCCCTGAGCATATCAACAAGCACTCTTGTTTCTTGTGGTGGCAAAACTTGTTCACATTGGGGGCTGTGCTCTTCCAAAACTCGCCCGTCCGAAGAGACTATCTTGACTATAAAGTAAGGCTTACACCAAGCACCAAGGTTCGCAAAGGCTTGGTAGGCGGAGGTTAGCTGTAAGGGTGTTGTTTCTATGCTACCAAGAGCCATGGAGTAGTAGGGTTTTAGCTCCAATCCCAAACTTTTCCCCACCTGTATTGGCAAATCAAAGCCTATGTCTGCTAACAGATTTACAGTGGCGGTGTTTATGCTTTTGGCTAAAGCAGTTCTCAAGGACACGTATCCATACTCAGCTCCCTCGTAGTTCCTTGGTGTCCATTCTTTGCCGGTGGATGGGTCATAAAAACTTCTGGGTGTGGCGTCTATTAAACTGGCCTGTGTGTAGCCCTTCATAAGGGCGGAGAGATATATGATAGGTTTTATGGCAGAGCCCGGTTGCCTTTTGGCATACACCGCCCTATTGTAAGGGCTCCTCATGTAAGAATATCCCCCAACCATTGCCCTTATGGCACCCGTCTTTGCATCCAAAGCTACCAAGGCACCCTGAAGGTCTGGCAGAACTTCCCACCTTAGCTCCTTTTTTACCTGATAGAACCTAACAAAAACGTAGTCTCCCTTTTCAAAAGTAAGCTCCCCCTTCTCCGCTTTAAACTCTTTGTCTCCTATTTCCACCACATACTCATTACCCTGCACGTCTTTTATCTTTCCTATGAGCACCTTGCCCGGTTTTATATCCACCTTTTGCTCTTTGTAGAGCTTTTCTGCAGTAGAATAATCTGCTGGAAGGGCTGGTATGCCGTTTGCCTTTGCCACCCGGTATATTCCTTTCTCTAATGCTTGTCTTGCATGCTCCTGAAGGTCCTTATCTATGGTGGTGTATATGGCATAGCCCCCTGCTAAAATGGTCTCGCCGTATTTTTCCACTACGTAATCCTTTACATAATCCAAGAAGTAATCCATGCCGTAATATCTATTCTCAAGCCTTAGCTTTAGTGGTTTCTTTGAGTAGATTTCGTACTCCTCTTGGGTTATGTAGCCGTCTTCTAACATCCTTAAGAGCACATAGTTGCGCCTTTCTAAGACCCTCTCTGGATTTCTAAAGGGGTTATACTTGGTGGGTGCCTTTGGCAGGCTCGCCAATACCGCCGACTCATCCACCGTTAAGTCCTTTACCGATTTGCCAAAGTATATGCGGGATGCTGCTTCTACCCCATAGGCTCCCTGTCCAAGGTATATGTAATTAAGGTAAAGCTCCAAAATCTTGTCCTTTGAAAACTCCCTCTCTATTTTTATCGCCAAGAGGGCTTCTTTTATCTTCCTTGTTAGACTTCTTTCTGGCGTTAAGAAGAGGTTTCTTGCCAACTGCTGAGTAATAGTGGAAGCACCCTGTTTTATGTCTTTGCTGGTGATGTTTGTAATAAGTGCCCTGAGGATGGCTATGGGGTCTATACCAGAGTGTTTGTAAAAGTTTTTGTCTTCTGCGGCTATAAAGGCGTACCTTGTATGGGCGGGTATTTTATCAAGAGTAACGTAGTATCTTCTCTGGAGGGCTATATCTCCAAAGGGTCTTCCTTTGTAGTCGTATATGACCGTTGCCTGTGGGGGTTTCCAGTCTTTTAATGCCTTGGGTGAAGGTAAGCTGTTGTATAAGGCTAACAGGATGACGAAAAGCACAAGAAAGGAAACACCAAAAAAGATAGCCAGAATTAATCCAATCTTACGCACCGCTTTTATAGACTATTTTACCATCCTTAATGGTTATGACTACCCGGCCTTTGAGGGTTTTTCCCCAGAGGGGTGTGTTTTGGGATTTGGAAAGGTTAGTTTCCTCGTTGAGGACCCACTCTTGGTCCGGGTTAAAAAGCACCAGGTTAGCAGGGGCACCTACCTTTATGCCTCTTTCCACTCCCAACAGCTTGGCAGGGTTTATGGAAAGCAATTCCACCATTCTTTTCAGGTTTATGATCTCCCTTCTTACCAACTCTAAGGCCATAGGTAATGCAGTCTGCAAACCAATCATACCGGGCATGGCACTTTCCAACAGACCCTTTTCCTTTTTGGCGTGTGGTGCATGGTCTGTGGCTATGCAATCTATAGTGCGGTCCTTTATGCCCTCCAAAAGGGCTTGTATATCCTCCTCCCTTCTCAAAGGTGGATTAACCTTGGCGTTGGCACCGCTTTTTAAAAGCTCCTCCTCCTCAAAGAGCAGATGGTAAGGGTTCACTTCGCAGGAGATGGGTGCGGATTTTTCCTTAAAGAACCTTATTATCTCTACAGAGAGCTTGGAAGAGAGGTGTTGGATGTGGATTCTTCCCTTAGTATGATAGGAAAGGATACAGTCCCTTGCCACCAAAACATCCTCCGCGCTTGGACTTCTGTGGGCAATGCCGAGCAGAGAGCTAACGTATCCTTCGTTTATGTGCCCCCTTGCCAAGCCATCGTCCTCGCAGTGGTTCATTACCAAGAGCCCAAGCTGTCTTGCCAACCTCAGGGCTTTCTCCATGAGCCTTGAGTCCATCAAAGGAGAACCATCATCGGTCAGTGCCACACAGCCTGCGTTCTTTAGGGCAAAAAAGTCCGTCAGTTCCTTTCCTTGCCTTCCCTTGGTTAAGGCGCCCGCGGGCAGGACTTCACACAACCCCACCTCCCTTGCCCTTTGGATCACATACTGGGCAACCTCCGGGCTATCTATGGCTGGCTGTGTGTTGGGCATACACACCACCGTAGTAAATCCCCCCGCTACCGCACACTTGCTACCGCTTTCTATGTCTTCTTTGTAAGTCTGCCCCGGGTCCCTAAAATGCACATGCACATCCACGAAGGATGGACAGAGGATCAGACCCCTCCCGTCTATTATTTCCGCATAAGGAAAGTTTAAGCTGTTGCCCACCGCCTTTACCTTTCCATCCTCTATTAGTAGATCTCCCACTATGTCCAAATCTTGGCTTGGGTCTATTAGCCGGCTTCCTTTTATGAGGAGTGGCTTCATGCCTTTAAGTCCTCAATTGCCCATTTTAAGGCATCCAACACCTGGTCTATGTGTTCCCTTTCCACCACCAAAGGCATCATCAAAACCATCACATCCCCTAATGGTCTGAGGAACACGCCTTTTTCCCTGCATTTGTAAGCTACCTTAAAGCCCGTTCTTTCTCCGTAGGGAAAGGGTATTCCCTTTTCCTTGTCCTTTACCAGTTCTATGCCTGCCATAAAGCCAAGCTGTCTGACATCTCCCACAAAGTCCAACTCCCAAAACTCTTTGAGCCTTTGGCTCAGGTATTCAATCTTTGGTTGGAGCTTTTCTAAGGTTTTCTCCTCCTCAAAGACCTCAAGGTTTGCCAGGGCTACCGCACAGGCTAAGTTGTTGCCCGTGTAAGTATGCCCGTGGTAAAAATGTTTCATCTCTCCAAACTCACCAAGGAATGCATTGAAGACCTCCTCCGTAGTTAAAGTTGCTGCCAGAGGAAGATAGCCACCCGTTATGCCCTTCCCCAAGCACATAAAGTCTGGGCACACATCCTCCTGCTCGCAGTAAAACATAGTCCCCGTCCTTCCAAAGCCCGTGGCAACCTCATCCACGATCATTAAAACCCCATACTTTTTGGTCAGTTCCCTAACGCCCCTAAGAAAGCCCTTAGGAAAGGGCAACATCCCCGCCGCACCCTGAATACCTGCCTCCAAGCTAACCGCCACTATATCGTCCCTGCTTTTTAGAATTTCCTCCAGAATTTCCAAAAGGGCATTCTTGCAGTCTTCAGATAGCCCTCCGTAATTCTTTTTGCAAAAAATATAAGGAGAGGGTAGTTTTATGGTTTCAAAGAGTATGTCTTTGTAGGTGCCATGGAAGAGGTCAATTCCACCCAAGCTAACCGCACCGAGGGTGTCTCCGTGGTAAGCCTCAGAGAGTGTAATAAATGTCTTTCTCTTTTCTCCCTTGTTTCTCCAATACTGGTAGGCAAGCTTTATGGCAATTTCCACCGCCTCTGCACCGTCTTCGGAGTAAAAAACCTTGGTTAAGCACTTGGGAGATATCTCCACCAACCTTTTGGCTAACAGAATGGCGGGCACGTTCGAACTGCCCAGCGTGGTGGTGTGGGCAACCTTTTTAAGCTGGTCTATTAGGGCTTGGTTTAGCTTTGGATGATTGTGTCCATGCACGTTGCACCAAAGGGAAGAGATGGCATCTATAAACTTTCTGCCCTTTACATCGTAAAGATAAACACCCTCTCCCCTCTCAAAGATCAGGTTTTCTTCCTCCCTATAGACCTTCATCTGGGTGAAGGGATGCCAGAAGTATTCCTTATCCCAATGCTCCAAAGTGCGCCAATCCATAAGAAAAGAATTTTACATTAAAGGCTCTCTTCTAAGAACCTTTTAAGTATTATGTTGTCCTCGGTTTTCATTCTCCTCTGCAGGCACTCAAGGGCGTCTGCGGTTCCTATGTTCAAAAGGGCTTTTGCAATTTCAACGAGCTCGAAGGTGTCCCTGTCTTCAAAGAGCATTCTGCAAAGCTTAGGCACCGCCCCTTGTGTTTTTCTCCTGCCGAGCACTTCAATAACAAACATTCTGCTTTGTGTTATAGGACAGTCAAGGGCAAGAATTAGCTTTTGGTCGTAATCTAAGGAACTAAAGCCCTTGAGGTCCGCACCGCAATGAGGACAAACTTCGTCCCTTTCATCCACCGCACCCCAACAGTAAGGACAAAACCAACGAACCATAGGGTATCATGGAGTATATTTTATAAGCTGGAAGGAAATCCCAACAAGGGATTTTTAGTACAGTCTCGGGAATAAATTAATGAATTATGAAAAGCCTTGAAGAAGTGAAGAAGATTTTGGCAGAGCATAAACAAGAAATACTGCAAAAATATGGAGTTAAAATCATTGGCATTTTTGGTTCTTACGCAAGAGGAGAGCAAACGAAAGAGAGTGATGTGGATATTTTGGTTGATATAGAGGACTCTGTTGGCTTGGAGTTTCTTTCCGCCATGTTAGAACTGGAGCGGTTGCTTGGCATAAAGGTTGATTTGGTATCTATAAACGCGGTAAAACAAAAGCCTCTGCTTTGGGAAAGTATAGAGGAGGATTTGGTGTATGTCTGAACAGAATCTTCCTTTTACTCGCCCAAGTGGTAGCATTAGTGTGCAAATGAGTTTGTATTTTTAGAACAGCCTTTTATGGAGTATATCTCAAGCCTTCCCCTAAAAGGTCTTTGAGGATAATAGCAGACGGACAGCTTAACAAAAACTTAACAATTCCCTGCTAAACTGCAAATCCAAGGAGGTTTAGCATGAAAAGGACTGCTGTTCTACTTTCTGCACTGTTTGGTAGTTTGGCTTTTTCTCAGGAGACACTAATAAAAGTTAGAGTAGAAGAAGAAGGTGGAAAGGAAGCCATCCTGCCGGTGGAAGTTAAAAGGAGGACTCCAAAGACGGAGACCACTGTAAAGGAGGAGGAGTTAAAAGTCAGGTCTGGTGCGGGAGGTGTAAATATCTTCAAAGCCGTAGAACTCACGCCCTCCTTGAACGTCCAGACGGATGATGCCTATGGTCTTGGCGGTGGAACCGTAAGACTGAGAGGCTTTGACAACACCCAGATAGGCGTCACTATTGATGACATGCCCCTAAACGACTCTGGAAACTTTGCCCTCTATCCCCACGAATACGCAGACGTGGAAAATTTAGAGAGCATCACTGTGGAAAGGGGTGCGGTGAGCAAGAGAAGCCCCTTCTACGTGGAGATAGGGGGTGCCATAAGGATCAGAACAAAACCACCCGCCAACAAGTTTAGGATCACTCTCAGCGAAAAGTACGGTTCCTTTAGCTTTAAGAAACACTTTATAAGAATTGACACTGGATACCTACTAGGAAATAAAGATTTACCCAAGTTGTTTGTATCTTACTCTCACACCGAAGCGAACAAGTGGAAGGGTCCAGGCAAGCACCCTGACTACAGAGACCACTACACAGTAGGCATATCCCACAAAATTGGCAGGCTATTTTGGGAGTTTTACTACGACAAGAACGTCCAGCTAAACTACTTTTACAAGGGGTTTGACTTTAAGGACCTGAGCAACGATAGCATATTCAGAAGGGGAGATTATAATGATAGACTAATTTATCCAAACAACTCAAGGACCGTAGGATACAACGTAAATTACTACAAGTTTTACAAAAACCCCTACACCAACCAGCAGCTTAGGGCTAATATAGAGCTGGACATAACAAACAGTGTAAAGCTGAGCCTAAAGCCCTACATGTGGATAGGTAGAGGTTCGGGAACAAGTGCCATAACGAGCGGTCCAAATATATTCTTTAGAGAATCCTTCAACTACACGAATAGACCGGGTGTTATAGCAGAATTGAAGCTTGAACTGCCAAAGGACTCAAGACTCTATTTGGGATACTGGTATGAGTATGCGGACCTAAAGCAGTGGCAACCATCCCGCAGGGTCATAGTCAATCCAGATGGTACCTTCGCCTTGGATAACGTAACTGGCTTTCGATACAACTACATCCAACGCACAAAGACCATCACAAACACACCTTATTTACTCTTTGAGTCCAAGGGGCTTTTGGATAAAATGGACATCAACCTCGGAGTAAGGTTTGCAAGCGTAAAGAGAAACTTTAAAAATTACCGAACTACAGGACTCCCTTACTACCCAGAAGACGGCGTTTATGATGACCCGAGGTTAACTCTGAATACAAACGGTACCTATGAAAAGACCTACAGAAAGATCCTTCCCAGTTTTGGAGTTGGCTACCAATTTACAAACTTTGCCTACGGTTATTTTGCCTATGCAAAGAACTTTAGGGTGCCCCAGAACCTTTTAGGCAACATACCCTCAAGCGTCTCTGCACAGTTTGTGGCAAACCAGCTAAAGCCAGAAGAAGCGGACAACTACGACTTGGGCCTAAGGTTTAACTTTGATAAGTTCTACATAGCACCCTCTGTGTACTATGTGAAATACAAAAACAGGCTTATACGTATTGCGGACCCCACAGACCCAACCCTCATATACCTTAGGAACGTAGGAAAGGTGGATGCTTACGGTGCGGAGCTGGAACTGGGTATTGTGCCTGTAAGTAGCATAAGCATTTATGCATCCTTCTCCTACAACAAAGCTAAGTTTAGGGATGAATATGAAGTCTACGATCTTTTTAATAATACTAAAAAGGCAAACATAAAGGATAAAACAGTGCCAGACACTCCCGAATACATGGCAAAGCTTGGTGGTAGGTTTGAACTGATGGGCTTTAGAATAAGCCCAAGCGTGCAATACATTGGCTCAAGGTACGGAAACCTTACCAACACGGAAAAGGTATCTTCATACACTCTGGTAAATCTCAACGTGCAGAGGAGGATATACAAGGGTATAGACCTGCTCGTGGATGTGGTGAATTTAACGGATAAGAAGTATGTGGGAAGGATAAATCCCGGAATCACTTCTGGAACCTACTATGCTGGAGCACCCTTCACCATCTCTGTAGCACTCAGCGGGAGGTTTTAAATATGCAAACGGTAAAGACAGCGGTCTTTATACTGATGTTCCTTGTCTTTTTCTACGGAAACTACATAGTGTTTTTGAAGCTGTTGAGCCTGAGAAAAAAGCCAGACACAGAACCTGTGGATTTAATGCGTTGGCTCTTAGACTTTAAAAAGGGTCTCTGGTTTTTGGACTTTTCTGCCACCACCTCTCCTCTCCTGGGGCTTTTGGGAACGGTAATAGGCTTAATAATGGCTTTTGTGGAATTGGGAAGGAAGGGAGTGGCGGGTGCGGGTGAGATAAGCAGTGCCATAGGCTTGGCGTTGGTAGCTACTGCGGTGGGTATAGCCATGTCCCTTTGGTTTTATCTGTGGTATAAGTTCCTCATCTCAAAGCACCACCAGATAAAGGAAGAGCTAAAGATCAAGCTTTTGGAGGAAGAGTATGAAGAGACAAAGACTTTTGTCAATGCTTGAGGAAACCGAGCAAGAAAAGGAAGAGATACAAATAATCCCAATGATAGACATAATGCTCTTTTTGCTCACCTTCTTTATTCTCTACACTTTGAACGTCTTTCCCATGCTCTTTCAAAACCTAAAGCTTCCTACTTCTTCCACCCTTGAAACTGCCCAAGTGAAAGAGCCCCTTAAGGTTTACATAAGCAAAGACGGAGACGTAGAAACCGAGAAGGTAGGAAGGGGCATTCAAGCCCTAAGGTCTCACCTAAAGGGTATAACCCAAAAGGACCAACTGGTGGTGGTTATAGTGGCAGACAGAGATGCAAAGGCTCAGCATCTTATGAATGTAATAGATGTATTAAAGGAGGAGGGAATCTCCAAGATTGCCATAGCGGGTGAAAGAAAATGAACGCAGAGCTGAAAAGGGAGAGGTTATATACTCTCATTAGTTCCTTTGTTTTTTCTTCCCTTTCAGCGGTGGCGGTAGCGTTCCTCTTCTCAAGGCTCACCCTCTACTCTCCGCCAGAAACCCCTCGGCAGGTGGTGGAGGTGATAAGCCTCCCCGTTTTGGAGCAAAAACCTCAAAGCCTACCTCAACAACAAAAGGTCGAAAGACGAGCGCAGCGGGAACCAAAGAGGGAGAGGATAGAAAGAAAAACCCAAGAAAAGCTCCCACAACAGCCACAGAAACAGCCACAGAATGTGCAGGAACAAAAGTTAAAGGAAGAGCCAAAGAGAGAGACCCCAGTCCAAGAGAGCCCAGTAGCGCAGGAGGTTAAACCTTTGACCGCTCAGGAGGAAGGTACAGGAGAAACTCCAAGGGAGGAGAAAAGGATAATCGGTGGAGAGGCTCCCAAGCAGGAGGTAGCTACTCGCGAGAGGGTGGAAAGCCCACCACAGGTTCAAGAAAAAAAGCCCACCTCGTCCCCTCCTGCAGACCAACTTAGTAGATACTTTGCCCTGGTGAAGGTCATAATAGAGTCCGAAAAACGCTACCCAGAAGAAGCAAAGAGGAGGGGAGAAGAGGGCACAGTAGTGGTTAGCTTTACAATAGATGAATCTGGAAATCCCGTCAATGTAAAGCTTGCAAGCTCCAGCGGAAGCTCCTCCATAGACAACGAAACCCTCAGGCTCATAAGGAGTCTAAAGTTTCCTCCTCCCCCAGGTGGAAAGCCCGTCAACCTGAGGGTGGAGGTAGATTACCAGCTAAGGAGGTGAAGACATGCTTACAAGAAGAGAGTTCATAAGCGTACCCTTGCTGTACTTACTTGCCAGGAACTTGGAAGCCTTTGCTGGCGACACACCCGAAGTCTTTCCTCAGGGCGTTGCAAGCGGAGACCCTACCCAGGACAGTGTGGTGTTATGGACGAGGATTGAGCCAAAGGTACACGAAAGTATGAAAAGGGACCTGGTGCTTGAGATATCCACAAAGCCTGACTTTTCGGAGGTGGTTCAAGTTCGTGTGCCTGCAGACAGAATAAACCCATCAAGGGATTACACAGTAAGGCTTACCATAGATGGATTAAAGCCAGGTGGCACCTACTATTACCGCTTTGTGTATGCGGATGTTCCATCTCTAACGGGAAGGTTCAAGACACTGCCCGTAGGAAGCCCGGAGGAGTTTAGGTTTGCTTTTATCACCTGCCAGAACTATGCGGATGGCTACTACTCCGCCTTTAGGCACATTTCCCAAGAGGACGTAGGTTTTGTGGTGCATCTGGGAGACCAAATTTACGAGAAAATCTACGGACCGCCTAGGGTGCCCGGAAGGGATCTGAACCTTCCCTCCGGTGGAAAAATAGCCCTCACCTTAGAGGACTACCTGTACCTATACAGAACCTATCTTTCCGACAAGGACTATCAGCTTGCCCGCGCCATGCATCCTTTCATATACATCTGGGATGACCACGAGTACGCCAACGATTACTCCTATGACTACGAGGGAGGCTACTACCTGTTGCCCGGACATCCCTTTTACAGGAAAAAAGTCCAGAGCTTGGCACTAAGGAGGATAGCCATACAAGCATGGCTTACCTACACACCCGCCAAGGTAAAGGTAGACCTAGATTCAAGGGATCCATTAAAGTGGATAACCATATACAGGGACTTCAAGGTGGGAGACCTTCTTCACTTGATATGCACCGACGAGAGGTCCTACAGGACACCTCAACCTTGTAATAGGAGGTATGCGGACCCAGGCTGTCCCGAACAGAGAAAAACCTCTATGCTGGGAAAGGAACAAAAGGCTTGGTTTTTCAGAAAGCTGGAAGAAAAAGGCTACCACTGGAAAGTTTGGGCAAACGAGGTTCAGTTTGTTCAGGGCAGGGTCAACGGACTCTTTGGTTCCTTGGATGCTTGGGATGGCTACGCAGGAGAGAGGGAGGAGATCATCAGGTTTTTAGAGTCAAAGGCTATAGACAATCTGGTTATCATATCGGGGGACAGGCATGCGGGGCTAGTGGCAGAGGTTCCAGACAAGTTTGAAGGAGACTATCAAAAAGTTCTTGCGATGGAGTTTATGACGCCAGCCCTTTCCTCCATAAGTGCTGCGGAGGCCACCTGGTGGAGAGATTACGGCGTATCAAGCCACGTGGAGTTTGCCCAAGTGGAAAAGAACCAAAACCCTTGGACTAAGTATCTGGAGCATAAAATCTGGGGCTACTCGGTCCTTACGCTTACAAAGGATAGGGCTGTAGGAGAGATGTTCTCTGTGGATAAGTACAAAAAGGATGCGGAAAAAGAGAGGGCAGTTAGGGCAGTCTATGAAAGAGGAAAGCGGATAACTTTGCTGTAAACTGATTTTTGCTATAACACAAAAAGGGAGCAAGGGATTATAATTTTTCTTGTGCGTGTTAGGATTGCCCATAGCCCAGATTCAGACGATGCCTTTATGTTCTATCCTCTTACCGCAGGGGTCATAGACACGGAAGGTTTAGAGATAGAGCACGTTTTGGCGGATATTGAAACCCTCAATCAACGTGCCCTGGAGGGGACCTACGAGGTTTCTGCGGTTTCTTTTCATGCATACCCATACATAGCGGACAAATACCTAGTGCTTCCGAGTGGTGGTAGTGTGGGAGATGGCTACGGTCCCTTGGTTGTGGCACGGGAGGAGTTAAAGGGCTTGAAGGGGGAAAGGGTCGCAGTGCCGGGGAAATTGACCACCGCCTACTTGGTTTTAAAGCTTTACGAGCCGGACTTTGAGCCGGTGGTTATGCCCTTTGACAAAGTGCTTGATGCGGTGCTTTCGGGGGAGGTAAAGGCGGGCTTGGTAATTCATGAAGGGCAACTGAGCTACAAAGATAAAGGACTAAATAAGGTGGTTGATTTGGGTGAGTGGTGGAAGGAAAGCTTTGGTTTGCCTTTGCCCTTGGGTGGCAACGTGGTTAGGAAGGACTTGGGAAAGGATATCATCCGAAAGATAGAAAGGCTTATGAGAAAGAGCGTAGAGTACGCCTTATCCCACCCGGAGGAAGCCCTAAAATACGCAAGGGAGTATGCAAGGGACATAAAGGAAGACACAGAAAGAACAAAAAAATTTGTAAGCATGTATGTGAATGAGAGGACAGTAGATTACGGAGAGGATGGCAGGAGGGCGGTGAGGCTACTTTTGAGCCTTGGCTACCAAAGGGGGATTATAGAGGTTCCTCCACCGGCGGTGATATTTTCCGACGAGGTTTAAATTTTAAATAATGCCCATAGACCAGCTTGGAAGAGAGCTAAAGGACCTGCGAGTATCGGTAACAGACCGGTGCAACTTCAGATGTCAGTTTTGTATGCCGGAGGGGGAACATTATGAATTTTTCGGAAGAGAGGAAATTCTGAGCTTTGAAGAGATTGCAAGGGTGGTGCGTATAGTCAAAGGGCTTGGGGTTAAAAAGGTAAGGCTTACCGGCGGAGAGCCACTTCTCAGAAGACATTTGGAAAAATTAGTAGCCTTCATAAGCCAAGAGGTGGAGGATGTTGCCCTTACCACCAACGGCTTTTTGCTAAAGGACAAGGTCCAAGATTTAGCTTTGGCAGGGTTAAAGAGAATAACTGTGAGCCTTCCTTCTTTGAGGGAGCAGACCCTTTCTAAGCTTGTGGGAAGGGATGTTAAAGTGAGCCAGATTTTGGAGGGCATAGACAGGAGCTTGGAGCTTGGGCTTTCGGTCAAGGTCAATGTGTGCGTGGTGAGGGATATAAACGACGATGAGATTTTAGACTTTATAGAGTTTTTCAGACCCTTGGGGGTGGAGGTTAGGTTTATAGAGTTTATGGATGTGGGAACTTTGAACGGATGGTCCCTTGAAAGGGTCTTTTCTGCCAAGGATATTATCGACGCCATCTCCCAAAGGTACAAAGTAAGACCCATCGGAAGGCAAAAGAGGGGAGAAACTGC
>OFEJ01000027.1_pt1 | contig 43854 bp, 41 predicted proteins | sample 1521051 | NCBI WGS metagenome assembly OFEJ01 (sample SAMN06268701, study PRJEB24108) | sediment metagenome | isolation source: Joseph's Coat, Yellowstone National Park, Wyoming, USA | place: USA:Joseph's Coat, Yellowstone National Park, Wyoming, USA | reverse complement strand
ACCCAAAAGACAGTAGAAAAGCTTTTCTACGTCAAGCCTGGTGCAGACCTTTCTAAGATTGTAGTGGAGGTGGATGGTGCAGAGGGTCTAAAGCTTTCCAAGGGTGGAGAGATAATCATTCAAACTGGTTTGGGAGAGTTAAAGCTTTCTAAGCCCATAGCATGGCAGGAAAAGGACGGCAAAAAACTTCCAGTGGAGGTCTCATACAAGCTTGTGGGCGAAAACCGCTACAGCTTTGAGGTAGCCAAAGCGGACCCAAGCTTGCCTATTGTGATAGACCCGATTTTGCAGGCTACTTATTTGGGAGGAAGCAGCACTGATTGGGCCTACGCCCTTGCCATTCATCCCACAACAGGCGATGTCTATGTGGCGGGATGGACCTATTCCAATAACTTTCCTAAAACCACTGGCGGGGCGCAGGAAACCTATGGCGGTGGCGAGCGGGACGCCTTTGTGGCAAGGCTGAACCCAGACCTTACCCAAATCCTCCAAGCCACATACTTGGGAGGAAGCGATTACGATTTTGCCTTAGCCCTTGCCATTCATCCCACAACAGGCGAGGTCTACGTGGCGGGAGTGACCTACTCCATAGACTTTCCTAAAACTGCTGGTGGGGCAAGAGGAAGTAGTGGTGGTATGGAGGATGCTTTTGTAGCAAGGCTGAACTCAAACCTAACCCAAATTCTTCAATCCACCTACCTGGGTGGAGAAAATAACGATGGAGCCATAGCCATTGCCATTCATCCCAAAACTGGAGACGTCTATGTGGTGGGAAGTACTAACTCCTTCAACTTTCCTACTACTCCTGGCGCGGTGCAGAAAACCTATGGTGGTGGCGAGTGGGACGCCTTTGTGGCAAGGCTGAACTCAGACCTTACCCAAATCCTCCAATCCACTTACTTGGGAGGAAGCGGTAGAGACTGGGCCAACGCCCTTGCCATTCATCCCACAACGGGCGAGGTCTATGTGGCGGGATATACCCATTCCAACGAATTTCCTGGCACTACGGGCAGAGATCCGAGTAGATCAGACTCTGACGCCTTCGTGGTAAGGCTGAACTCAGACCTTACCCAAATCCTCCAATCCACTTACTTGGGAGGAAGCGGTGGAGACTGGGCCAACGCCCTTGCCATTCATCCCACAACAGGCGATGTCTATGTGGCGGGATGGACCTATTCCAATAACTTTCCTAAAACCACTGGCGGGGCGCAGGAAACCTATGGCGGTGGCGAGCAGGACGCCTTTGTGGCAAAGCTGAACAAAGAGCTTACCCAAATCCTCCAAGCTACATACTTGGGAGGAAGCAATAACGATAGTGCCACCACCCTCGCCATTCATCCCATAACGAACGAGGTCTATGTGGCGGGAATAACCTCTTCCACCAACTTTCCTAGCACTACTGGCGGAGCCCAAGCAAGTAATAACGGCTACTCTGACGCCTTTGTAGCAAGGCTGAACAAAGACCTTACCCAAATCCTCCAAGCCACATACCTGGGTGGAAGCAATATTGATTTTGCCACCACCCTTGCTATTTCTTCAACGGGCGAGGTCTATGTGGCGGGAATAACCTCTTCCACCAACTTTCCTGGTACTACTGGCGGAGCACAAGAGAGTTGCAATAATTGTAGTAGTGGGTTCCCTCCCTCTACGGACGCCTTTGTGGCAAGGCTGGCTATTAACTTGACGGCTGGCAATATCCTATCTATCAGCCCAAAACCCACAAACGGTAATGTTACATCAAGCCCTACGGGTATAAACTGTGGCTCTGGTGGTTCAATGTGCTCCGCAGACTTTTACGACACAGTGACACTCACAGCTACACCAAGCACTGGCTATATCTTTGCAGGATGGACTGGTGATTGTGCGGGATGCGGCACCAACCCAACATGCACCATAAACATGAATGCCAACAAAACATGCTCTGCTAACTTTACAGCAAGCGGTGGTGGCAGTTCCGGTGGAGGTAGTGGTTCCGGTGGTGGTTCTGGCGGTGGCGGTGGTGGATGTTCTATGACTGGCTCCGCATCTTCTATGGCGGGCGTGTGGAACATCCTTGTGTGGCTGTCTGTCCCAGCCTTTGCGTTGGCAAGAAGGATAAGAAAGAAGTAAAAACCCTTGGGTCCCCTCCGGGGGACCTTTGATAAAATCTTTTGTTCCTATTACAATATTCACACTCATGAATTTCAATCTTTTTGGCTATATGTTCCTTCTTCTTGCGGTATGTTTTTCCTTGCCCTTGTTGATTTACTCTAACATTATTAGCAGAGGGATAAGCTCGGTGCCAGTGATGAGGGTGGAAAAGCCGAGGGTGGCAGACTTTAGCCCTGTGTTCAAAAGGGAAGAGCAAAAGCAGCAGAAAGAGGTGTCCGTCAAACTGCTCGCTACTGCAGTGGGGAGCGTAAATTTGGCATTAATTGATGCGAACGGACAGGTTAAGACAGTTCGGGTGGGCTCTGAAGTGGGTGGCTACCGGGTTGCACAAATAGATAGGAACTATATAATCCTTTCAAGGGGTGAGGAGAAAAAGGCAATAGGTTTTAGCTTTGCAAAGGCGGAGGCTAAGGCTGCAGAACCTAAAGTCATAGCCCAAGGGGAAACACAAACCCTTCAGGCGGTGGTCCAAAAGAAGGAAATAGAAAGCGTTACCGCGGACCCTGGCGTTATGTTCAGACAGATAAGGCTTGTGCCCTATGTGCAGGATGGAAGGACTACGGGCTTTCTCTTTGAATGGGTGGACCCTCAGAGCATGTTTTCAAGGGTAGGCATAGTGCCGGGAGATGTGCTAGTTAGCATAAACAACCAGCAGATAAGGAGCGGAGAGGATGCCTTTAGAATACTGCAAGTTCTAAGAAACGAGAGCAGTTTTAAAATAGGTTTGATCAGGGAGGGCAGACCAGTAGAACTTTTGGTGAGGGTGGAGTAGATGCTAAGGTTAATACTGCTCTTGCTTTTGGGTTTATCTGTATGTGTTTATCCGCAAACCGCACAAGAACTTCAAAAATTAGCCCAAGAGCAAAAAAGGACGGGCAGGGTCTTTCTAAACTTTCAGGATGCAGACATATCCCTTGTAGCTAAGTTTATGTCTGAGCTTACGGGCAAAAATATCATCTTGGACCCGGCAGTAAAGGGCACCATAACAGTGAGCTCCGCAAAGCCCGTCAGCGTGCAAACCGCGTGGGAAATATTTCTCTTAGCATTATCCCTGCAGGGCTACGGAGTGGTAGAGGAGAAAAATTATGTAAGCATAGTGCCCCTGCAAAAGGCTACATCTCTGGCAAACTTCAAAAAACCCTCCCACTCAGGGGAAGTGATCGTATACATCTACAAGGCGGAAAACACCCAAGCCCTCCAGCTTCAGCAAGCGGTCCAGCCCTTTCTATCTCCTAACGCTAAGTTTGCGGTTCATGCCCCTTCCAACAGCCTGATCATTGCAGACGTAGCCCAAAACGTAGAAAGAGTAAAGAAGATTCTAAAAGAGCTTGACTCTCCAGAGAGGAGCTTGAGCGTCAAACTGTATAAGCTACAGAAGGCTAACGCAGAAAGCGTCTTTCAAAGCCTTCAGGCTCTGGGCTCTGCCTTTCAACAACAGCTTGGCACACCAATTTTTATAACCTTTAGCAAAGACAGCAACTCAATAGTGGTGGTTGCCAATGAGAAGGTTCAAGATTTAATAAAGGAAGTTATAGAAAACCTTGATAGAGAAAGCCTCGGTCCCTTAGAGAGGGGCTTTTATATCATAAAGCTGAACCATATCTCCGCAGAGGAACTATACAGAAGCTTACAGACCCTTTTTGGGGGAAGATCTCCCATAACTCAGATAGGTCAACCTCAAATTCAACCCCAAGAGCAAAGGATAACTCCAACGGAGACGAGGGGCACGGAAATACCACTGAAAAGGGAAGAGCAAAAAACACCCCAAAGGCAGACGCTTCCTCTAACAGCTATAGAAACCAAGGAAGGGCTCAGGATAGGCTTTGACAGAGGCACCAACTCGGTAATAATTTACGGCACTCCACAGGAGTATGAAAGCTTAAAGTCCTTCATAGAAAAGATAGATGTCCGAAGGAAGCAGGTGTTGATCGCCGCTACAGTGGTGGAGATGAGTACACGCCAGGCTCTGGAGTTAGGTGTCCGGTGGCAGATACTTGGAACACATGGTGGTTCTGCTTTTGGTGGCTCAAGCCTTCAGGATGTTTATAGCGCGCTCCTTTCGGGAAGCTTTGTAATGGGCACCCTCAGCAAAAGCGGTACATCAGTTACCATAGGCTCCACTACCCTCTTCTTTCCAGACCTAGTGCTTTTGTTTTCCCTTTTAGAAAAGGGTAGTGGTTTTAACATTATTTCTAACCCAAAGGTGCTAACCCTCGACAATCAAGAGGCGATTATAAAAGTGGGTCAGGTGGTGCCCTTTGCGTCTGGGGTCAAGTTTGACATAAACGGACAACCTATCATTACCTACGACTACAAGGAGGTAGGATTAAGCCTCAGCGTTACGCCTACCATCTCAGGAAAGGACCTAAGACTTTTGATCAATCTCAACCTTCAAGAGATAATAGACTTTCTTAGACCACAGATAGGTACCCTCAGCTATGCAGTGCCCGTAACATCCAACCGCCAGCTGAACTCCGACGTGGTAGTGGAAAATGGACAAACCATAATAATCGGTGGTTTGGTAAGCACAAGGACCTTAGACAATACAGAAGGTGTGCCGGGTCTTATGGATGTGCCGGTCCTTGGCTGGCTCTTCAAGAGAAAAACCACCTCCGAAGACAAGGTGTCCCTGTTCATATTCCTAACACCCTATGTGATAGAAAAGCCAGAGGACCTATCAAAGATCACGGAGGAACACCAAAAACTTGCACAGGAGCTGAGAAAGAGGGTGGAGGAGGCAAACAAAAAGAAGAGAACAAAAAATGAAGCTGAAGATTAAAGAAGTTCTTCTGCTGGCAGTTTTCTTTGTGCTTTTTTCTGTCTTTATTTTGTTTATTACCCTCCCAAAGTTTCTACTGCTTGATAGGGTGCTAATGGAGAAGGGTATATACCTTATGGCACAGGGTGTAGAGGAAGGTCTGTTTCATGTAAAGCTCAGTAAGGTTCAGGTCTATGATAAAAGCTCAAAGCTTGCGGAGTTTGACTCTGCAGTGTTCTCTATAAAGCCCTTCTATCTCTCTCTGAAGGGTACCTGTCAGGATGGTAGCTTGGAGGCAAAGCTTTTTTTAAACAAAAAGATTGAGATAGAAGGGAAAAACTTCGGTTGTCTGAAAGGAGCACGCATAAAGTTTGTAAGCTTGGAGCTGATGGATGGCATAAAGGGAAGGCTTGAACTTGAGGACGTAAGGCTCAAGGACCTAAAGGTGGATGGGCTGACCGCAGAGTTCAAAGGCAGGACCTTCAGCGGGCAAGCGAGGGTTTTGGGTTCTCTGATCGTAGGAGATGGTGTAGTTTCCTTCAACAGGGCAGACCCGCTCCGCTCTTCCATCAACGGCAAGCTAACAGGCATGGGCTTGAACCTTCAGATTTCGGGAACCCTTCAAAATCCATCGGTAGAAGTGGTGCGATAAACTACCTGACCATCTGCGCGATCTTTGAGTATTTTTTATACACCTTTAGCACATACTCGCTGTTTTCCTTTGCCCTCTCTCCCTTGTTGTAGCAATCTATTGCCTGTTTTAGGTTGTTTGGATAGGCATCCATGCATCTTCTCAGAACCATGGCGCCAAAGTGTATGTTATAGCAGGGCTCCCATATCCACTCCTTGGGAATTTCGTATTTTTTCAACCAAAAGGAGTTTATTTGCATAATACCGTAATCTACGCTTCCGTTTTTGTTGTAATTGATTGCCTTTGGGTTAAAACCGCTCTCCACACTGGCAATGGCGGAAAGAAGGTATGGGTCCACTCTGTACCTTTTCCCCGCATCGAAAAAGCAGTGATAAAAGCCAAAAGAAAGGTTAAAGAAAGCCAAGAAAATTAGCCACCTCAGCCCCATAGCCCACTCCAAAGCTTCTCTATTCTTGCGTCCTTTTGCAAAAGGTTTAGGTAATTCACCACGTATTTGCCCAAGATGTCCAGCTCCACGTTCACCAGGTCTCCCTTTTTTCTTGACCTAAGGTTTGTGTTTTGGTAGGTGTGTGGGATGATGTTTATGCTTATAATCTCTCCTTGAATGTAGTTTATAGTTAGGCTTATGCCGTCTATGCCAATGGAGCCCTTTTCCACCACGTAGGGTAAATACTCCTTTGGCACTCGGACCCTCAGTTCCCAATGTTCTCCCCTTTGGGAAAGGGCTTCTATGGGAGAGGTAAAATCCACATGCCCTTGCAAAAAGTGTCCCCCTATGCGGTCTCCCACCCGTAGTGACCTTTCAAGATTGACCGGGTCCCCCTTCTTTAAAAACCTTAAATTACTCCTGCTAAGGGTCTCCTGAGATAGGTCAAAGCTGAGCATCTGACCTTTCCATTCCACCAACGTAAGGCATACACCATTGACCGCCACGCTATCACCCAGCTTTAACTCACCCAAAGAGCTCTTTACCACCAGCCTTGCACCCCCCGGTGTGGGCTTCAGGCTTTCAACGACTCCCACCTTTTCCACTATGCCGGAAAACATTATAGGACCACCTCCTCCGCGGGAAAGACGGGTCCCTCGTAGCAAACCCTCAAAAATTTTCCATCTTTTGATGGCACCACACAGCCAAGGCACACACCCCAACCGCAAGCCATGTCCGCCTCCAGAGAAAGATAAACCTCCCTGCCCTCTGCCATCTCCTTGAGGGTTTTCAGCATCTTTTTGGGACCGCACGCATGAACAACCCAGGATTCATCAAAGTCCTTTAGAGCTTGCAAAACGCTACCCCTTTGCCCCTCGGAGCCATCGTCTGTAAAAAGCTTGTGTTCTATGCCATTCTCCTTCAGCCACTCCTTCATTACCAAAAGGCTTGAGCTCCTCGCTCCGTAGCACACAAAGACCTCTTTGCCAAGGGCTTTTAACTCCTTTGCCAGAAGGGAAAGCCCAGGCATGCCTATGCCACCACCTAAAAGAAGGTTCCTCTGTCCGTCCAACCTAAAGAGCCTGTTTCCCAAAGGACCAAGAATTTCCACGCTGTCTCCTTCCTTGAGCCTTGCCATTAGGGCGGTGCCCCTGCCAACCACTTGGTAGTATATGCTTATGCGGTCCTCTCTTTTGTCTGCTATGGCGAAAGCCCTCCTGCCCATAGGGTCAAGCCCACTCCAACCCTTCAACATCACAAAGTGTCCGGGTCTTATTTCCTCCGGAAAAGGAAACTCCAACTCCATAAGGTAGGTTTGCGGACCCACCTCTAAGTTTTTTAACACTTTAACCCTTAACTCTCTCATTGCTCTTCCTCAAAAGCTGATCTCCAAGCAGGTTAAAGGCAAAGACTACCAAAAAGAGGGCAACACCCGGCGTCAAAAGCCACGGATAGGCACTGATCAGAGGAATATTCCTTGCCTCCGAGAGCATGTTGCCCCAGCTGGGCACAGGCTCCGAAACTCCCAAACCCAAGAGGCTCAAAGCAGATTCTCCCAAGATAAAGCCCGGAAAGGACAGAGTAGCAGAAACGATCAGATAGTAATAAGTGTTCGGAAGGATATGCTTAAAGAGAATGCGGAATGTGCCCGCACCGTAGGTCTTCGCTGCATAGACAAACTCCTTTTCCCTCAAAGAGAGCACCATTCCCCTGACCACTCGCGCCAACCCCGCCCATCCCACAAAAGAAAGAATGAACACGATAGCAAGAAAGAGCTCAAAGCTACCCATGTTCAAGGGAAAAACAGACCTCAAGGAGAGCATAAGATAAAAGGTGGGAATGGAAAGGAGGATCTCCACAAGCCTCATTAAAATACTATCCACCCTGCCACCCAAAAGACCGGAGATTCCCCCTATAACCGAGCCCAAAATAAAGGTGGTAAGCACGCCCACCAAACCAATGGTCAAGGAGACCCTCGCCCCATACACAAGCCTTGAGAAGATGTCCCTGCCCAACTTGTCTGTGCCCAAAAGGTAAAGATGACAGGGCTCTGCCACCGAAAGGAGCTTAAAGCCATAGGGTGTTTTACGGAAAAACTCAAGCCTGCAAGTGGTGTTCGTTTTCTCATAGACCTTAAAGAGAGGATCTTCCAGTTCATACTTATGTACATAAGGTAGAGTTGGTCTGCCGTCCTTAAAGAAATGAATACGTGTGGGTGGATGGTAAGGCGCCTGTCTGTTTTGCAGGGCGTAAGGATAGGGAGCTATAAAGTCTGCCAGAAGGGCAAAGAGAACAAAGATAAAAATCACCGTGTACGCAAATCTCAAACCCACCGCTTATATTTTAAAACTAATGCTAACACTGATAAAAGAGCCCATCCTCCTTGCCTTCTTGATCGTCTCCTACAACTTTGCCCTGGTGCAACTGTCCCAAATGTTGGACGTTAGACTCTATCCTTCTTCCCTGCCTGAACAACTTCACCTGACCTTCTTTCTGTCCGCCCTGTATGTAGCCTGGCTCTTTGGTGAAAGGCTAAGGACTGTGGCGTGGATCGGTCTTCTGTTTGTGCTTAACGTGCTCTTGCAGGCAGTGGTGGAGCGTAGGTTTAGCGTTGTTCTGGAGCAAATGCCCGCCTTTTTAATAACCCTGCTTGTCATAAAGCTCTTTGAGTCGCCCGTAGAAAAAAGGTGGAGGCAGTTCCAAGAGGAAAAGCATAGACTTGAGGAGGAACTTTCAGAAAACCAGAAGGAACTAATGGAAGCCCTAAAAACTAAAAAGCTGTATCAAGAGTTGATTGAAAAGCTCACCAAAGAAAAGTCCGAGCTTGAAAAAAGAATAGAGAAGCTAACGGAGGAGGAAACAGCAGAAAAAGAAAGGCTTTTGAAGGAAAAGGAAGACATTGTAAAAAGGTTAAATTCTCTCAAAGAAACCCTTAAAGACTACGAGGAAAGGGTGGAGAGACTAAAGGAAGCAAACAGAAGGCTCTTTGAGATGCTGGAACTTCAACAAGAGAGAACAACCGACAGAGAAGACAGAGAACTTTCAAAGCTAAGAAGTGAAAGAAAAAAATTAATGAAGGAGCTTTTGGCTTTGGAAGAGCTTTTGGAGGAAGCCTCAAGGGAAAACTTAAGACTTAACGAAGAAAAGGAAAGCTTACGCCATCAGGTGGAAGAATTGCAAAGGCAACTCTCTTTGGCTCAACTTCGTTTAGAGGAGTATGAAAGAACGAAATGCACAAAAAGGGAACTCTACCACGAGGTGTTGGATTTGGTCCTTGACCGCATAGAGTGGGAAGGTCAAGCCCTTGAGGAATTTATCCAATTGGACCACCAAAGAAAGAAGGAGTTTTTAAAGGAGCTCATGCTTTTAAACATGAAGGAGCTGGGAGAGGTCTTTGAAACCATAAAGGGTGTAAAAAACACCTTTAAATTAAAGCCGAAGGGCGGTAGAATTTACTTTACCTATGGCAAAGAAAAAACTTGGCGTATTCTTGGCATTCTTGATGAAGAAGACCAAAAGCACAAAGAGAGGTACATAAAGGAGCTTGCTAAATGGAAAGAGTAGCCATCACCGGTGCCACGGGTTTTGTGGGTAGGTATGTAGTCAAGGAGCTTTTAAACAGAGGCTATCAAGTTTACGCGCTCGTTAGAAACGCCAAAAAACTAAGGGAAGTTTTCCCCGAGGGCGTTGATGCCCTTGAGGTGGATTTTTCCGACAAGGATTCTTTAAGGGAAGCCCTTGAAAAAGCCCAACCCCATTACGTTATCCATCTGATTGGCATACTAGTTGAAGACAGAAGGACCGGTTCCACCTTTCAAAGGGTGCATTATCTTTATGCAAAGAATTTGTATGAGCTACTAAGGGAGCTATCTCCCAAAAGGGTGGTTCATATGAGCTCCCTTGGTACCCACAAGGACGCGCCCTCTTTATATCATCAAACCAAGTTCATGGCGGAGGAGTTTCTGAAGACTTCCGGGCTAAAGCATACTATACTGAGACCTTCCATAATCCTTGGTCCAGAGCAAAAGCTCTTTGCTGACATGTGGAACATTACCAAATATCTGCGGGTAGTAGCCTTGCCCGGAGGTGGTGGGTATCTCTTCCAGCCGGTGGATGTTAGGGATGTTGCCTGTGCCTTTGTGGGCGCCATGGAAAAGGAGGAAGCGGTAAACAAAACTTATGAGCTATGCGGTCCAGACAGGGTTAGCTTTAAGGAGCTCTTAGAGGACATCTTTTCCCACTGGAACAGAAAGGTTCTCCTTTTGCCCGTGCCAAAGGTTTTTATGTATGTTGCAGGAAAGGTGGCGGAAAAGGTCCTCAGCCCACCACCCTTTAGCTCAGACCAAATGCTCATGATGTGGAGAGATAACATCTGCGGGCTTGACAAGGATGTGGAGCCCGAGGGCGTCAGAAAGCTGTGCAACAGAGAGCCCATACCTTACAAAGAAAGCTTGGAGTGGAGTTTGAGGGAGTTTGCCAAAAGAATGGTATAATTTTTAGTTCAAAATTTGCGGAGGTGTTGGTATGAAAACTTTGGCTTATGGGTTCCCAAAGCTCGGCGAAAAGAGGGAGTTCAAGTCTTTGCTTGAAAACTTTTGGAAGGGTAAGATAAACGAGGCTCAGTTTGTGGATGGAATGAACAACCTCCGTCGGTGGATGGTGGAAAACTACAAGCAAAATGTGGATATAATCCCATCCAACGAGCTATCTTACTACGACTTTGTCTTGGACACTACGGTAATGCTTTCTGCCATACCCTCCCGTTTTGGACAGTATGAAGGTTTAAAAACCTACTTTGAAATGGCAAGAGGCAAGTATGCCCTTGAGATGACCAAATACTTCAACACCAACTATCACTACTTGGTGCCAGAGCTGGAAAATACGGAGCTAAAGCTCTTGAAGAATTACCCCCTTGAGGAGTATAGGTTCTTTAAAGCTATGGGAATAGATACCGTCCCCAAAATCCTTTCACCCTTCACCTTCTTAAAGCTTTCAAAAGTCTTCAAAAGAAAGGAAGAGGGTCCCTTCCCCATCCTTGAGCTTTCAAAAATAGAAGACCAGGCTACCTTTGAAAAATACTTCAACGCAGTTCTTGGAGTTTATGAGGAGGTTTTCAAAGAGTTAAAGGAGGAGGGTGTAAAAGAGGTTCTTGTAGAAGACCCAGCCCTCTGCCTGGAGCTCAAAGACTATGAGTGGGACCTGGTGGAGGAGATGTACTCGCGTCTTTCAAAGTACTTGGACATATACCTTTTAACTTACTACGACAGCGTTTCCGACTATCAAAGGTACATAAAACTGCCCGTGAAGGCTCTGGGCTTTGACCTTGTTTCCAACAGGGAAAATCTTGAGAATATAAGAAGGTTTGGCTTTCCAGAGGACAAAGTGCTCATAGCGGGTGTAATAAACGGTAGGCAGGTTTGGAGGGCATGCCTGGATGAGAAAGTCCGATTGGTGGAAGAGCTTAGCAAATACGCTAAAGATGTTATCATTGCTAACTCCTGCCCTCTCTTTCATCTGCCCGTTAGCGTAGAGCCAGAAAATGAATTGGATGCTGAGCTAAAAGAAAGGCTTGCCTTTGCAAAGGAAAAGCTTTTTGAGCTGAGAACCATAAAGTCTGCCCTTGAGGGCGACCAACAGGCAAGGTTGGAAGTGGAAAGGGTTAAAAAGCTCCTTTCCATTAAGTTCGGAGAAGTTCCTGAGGTTAGGGAAAAGGTAAAGAATCTGCGGGAAGAAGACTTTGTGAGAGAGGTGCCCTACCAGGAGAGAATAAAGCTCCAGCAGGACATCCTAAAGCTTCCATTGCTTCCCACCACCACCATAGGCTCTTTCCCACAGACGGAGGAAGTCAGAAGGGCAAGAACCGAATACCGCAATGGCAAGCTAAGCCCCGAAGAGTACGAAAGGTTTATAAAAGAACAGATAGAGAAGGTCATAAGGGTTCAGGAGGATATTGGACTGGATGTTTTGGTACACGGTGAGTTTGAAAGGACCGACATGGTGGAGTTCTTTGCAGAAAAGCTTGGTGGAGTTGCCACCACCAAACACGGATGGGTTCTCTCTTACGGTTCAAGGGTCTATAGACCACCCATCATATACGGAGATGTTTATCGCCCGGAACCTATGACCCTAAAGGAAATCACCTACGCCCAGTCTTTGACACAAAAGCCCGTTAAGGGCATGCTAACAGGACCTGTCACCATACTCAACTGGAGCTACTACAGAGAGGACATTCCCAAGGAAGAGATTGCCTACCAGATAGCCTTAGCTTTGCTGGAAGAGGTAAGGGATTTAGAGAATGCTGGCATCAAGATAATACAGATAGACGAGCCCGCCTTTAGGGAAGGGGCACCCTTAAAGAGAAGGGATTGGCCCCATTACTTTAACTGGGCGGTAAAAGCCTTTAGGCTCTGCTCCAAGGCAAAACCCCAGACCCAAATTCACACCCACATGTGCTACTCCGAGTTTAACGAAGTCATAGAGTACATATATCAGATGGATTTTGATGTTATATCCATAGAAGCATCTCGGAGCAAGGGAGAGATCTTGTCCGCCTTTGAAAATTTCAAAGGTTGGGACAGACAGATCGGCATAGGTGTTTATGATATACACTCTCCCGCTATACCGGACAAGGACAGCATAAGGCAAATTTTGGAAAGGGCGATGAAGGTGTTGCCCGTGGAACTACTTTGGGTAAATCCGGACTGCGGACTAAAGACAAGAAGGTGGGAAGAGGTGGTGCCAGCCCTCAAAAACATGGTGGAATGTGCGGAGGAGCTAAGAAAAGAGCTGGTTAGTGTTTAAGAGATATAGACCACTTCGTTCATGTGGAAGAGCTTTCCCACCACTCCGGGGGAAAGCCTCTCCTCCAAACTGTTTAAAAGGTCTTCCTCGGACTTCTTAAGCTGGTAGTTGGTGGTGATAAGAGTACTGAGTTGATGATTGTAGCGGTATGTGATGAGTAAAGATAGAACCTCTATGCTCCAATCGGAGAGCCTTTCACTGCCTAGGTCATCCAGCGCCAAGACAGGAACCCTCATCAAAAACTTTAGCATCCTACCGTATTTATCTTCCTCGGAGCCTGCGTAAAATCTAAGTTGAAAGAGCATCTCCTTAGTATCAAAGAAAAAGCCTCTGATCCTTTTTTGTCTGTATAGTGCCTTTAGGACACCCACTACCAAATGGGTCTTTCCCATCTGAGGAGGTCCCACTAAGGTAATGCCCTTGCCCTCCTCGGGGTCAAAACTGAAAACAAACTCCTTACAGACTTCAAGGGCTCTTCTCTGGGCTGGGGAAATGGGTTGGTAGTTATCAAGCTCCGCACTCCAGAACTTTTTAGGAATGTTCAAAAGCCTTTGAAAGTTTTCCTCCTTAAATCTACATTGGCACATTTCAACCACGTTGCCCTTATCTACAAAGCCCGTTCCTTTACAGATTGGACAGTTTTTGTCTGCCATGGTATTATATTAATCCCACGGGGAGGAAAAGATGAAAATAGTAGTGCTTCTTGCCCTTGCCCTTTTGTCCTCCTGCACGCCCACCATAAGGCAAAGCATGTTCCCTTACAAAAACAGCAACATAGATGTGGTTAAAAAAGGAAACTTTGGCTTTTCGGAGGAGGAGGAGAGGTTTCTAGCACAAGAGGCTAAAGTCTTTAACATAGAGATCCCAGATAGAGAGGAGATAAGAAGGTTTGTCAATTATTTCCTGGCAAACAGTCAGTCCTTTGAAAATACCCTAAGAAGGGCTAGCTACTACATGCCAATAATAATCCCTATACTGCAAAAGCACGGTCTGCCGGAGGAGCTTGCCCTATTGCCTGCAATAGAAAGCGCTTTCAATCCCTTTGCAATTTCCCGTGCTGGCGCTGCTGGACTGTGGCAGTTTATACCCTCTACCGCAAGGAGGTATGGACTTAGGGTAGATGGAGAAATAGACGAGAGGTTTGACGTGATAAAATCCACCGAGGCTGCCGCCATGTATCTGAAGGACCTCTATCAGACGTTTAAAAACTGGGAGCTTGCCTTGGCAGCCTACAACTGTGGAGAAAGTTGCGTAGCAAGGAGGACAGGCGGAATCAACTTTTGGGAAACGCAGAACTTTCTTCCCCTCGAAACAAAAAACTATGTCCCTGCCTTTTTTGCGGTTTTGCTTCTTACAAGATACCCAGAAAAGTATGGCCTGAACATCAACATGGAAAAGATCGGCTTGGTAGTAAGTAAAGTTCAGGAGGAAACAAAAGTAGAGAAGGTTTTAACGGACAAGAACCTAAAAGAGAGCGTCTTTAGGGACTTTAACCCTCACATAAGAGGAGACAGGATTCCAGCAGGAACTTACATATACTTACCCAAAATGCAGACCGCCCTAAAAGAAGAAAAAACGATCCTACTGGAAAACGGTGCAAAAGTGATAATTAGATGATGGATTGGATTGAAGAGGAGCTGCAGAAAATACAACAGCAAAAACTCCTCAGAAGGCGAACTCTACGGGAAGGCCTAATAGACCTCTGCTCCAACGACTACTTGGGATTAAGAGAACATCCCGAGGTAAAAGAAGAAGCCATCAGGATAATAAAGGATTACGGTGTTGGTAGCGGTGCATCCGCCCTGGTTTCTGGCTACACGATTCACCACAAGTCTTTGGAGGAAAAGCTGGCGGATTTTAAAGGAGTTCCCGCCTGCGTCCTCTTTGGTTCTGGATATTTGGCAAACCTGGGCACAATACCCGCCTTGGTTTCTGAAGGGGACATGATCCTCAGCGACCAGCTCAACCATGCGTCTATCATAGACGGTTGCAAACTCTCGAGGGCAAAGGTATTCGTTTTCCCACACCTTGATTATGAGAAGGTTGAGGAAATTCTGAAGGAAAACAGAAAGGCTTACAGAAGGTGTCTGTTGGTCTCCGACAGTGTTTTTAGCATGGATGGAGACATAGCCCACCTTCCCACCCTGCTAAAACTTTCCCTGGAGTACGATTGCATGCTAATGCTTGACGAAGCCCACGCAACGGGCACTTTGGGGGAAAAGGGTAAAGGAATACTCTCTGCCTTTGGTATTCCTTGGCAGGAAAACATTATATTGATGGGGACCCTTTCAAAGGCGTTGGGCTCTTATGGTGCCTTTGTGTGCGGTTCCCAAAAGCTCGTAGATTACCTCATAAACAGGGCACGAAGCCTAATCTTTTCCACCTCTTTGCCTCCCTCCCTATGTGCGTCCGCAAAAAAGGCCTTGGAGATTTTGGAGAGGGAAGAGTGGATGGTGCCCACTTTGAAGAGTCTGGCGGAGGAAATACACAGAAGACTTTCAGAGATGGGCTTTTTTGTAAAATTCTATGGTACTCCCATTTTACCTATAATGCTTTATTCGGAGGAGAGAGCCCTTGAATTGTCCAAGTATCTACTTGAGAAGGGCGTTTTTTTGCAGGCTATAAGATATCCCACAGTGCCAATGGGCGAGGCAAGGCTAAGGCTTACCGCAAGCCTGAAATACAAAAAGGAGGACTTGGAATATTTCTACACTTTGTTAGAATCCCCTCCCCCACCCTCCCTTCACTGACCCCCTCTCCCCGAAACCCAACTTCTAATCTACCTCACCAAGTTTATAGTATCCTCAAGGATCGTATTGGTTGCAGTTATAGTCCTTGCATTAGCCTGATAAGCCCTTTGGGCGGAGATCAGGTTTATAAATTCGGAGGCAATATCCACGTTTGACATCTCCAACATACCAGAACGCACCTTTTCTGAACTACCGGCAACCATTATGGTTGGTGTTAAAATGGAGGCATACAGATTTGCACCTTTCTTTATCAACTCCTCAGGGTCGGAAAAGACCGCTATGGCTACCCTGTACAAAGGCAAGGATTTTCCATTGGAGTACACACCAACGACTGCACCATCCTCGGATAGCACGTAAACATCCACCAGGTCGCCCTTGGTGTATCCATTTTGGTCTGCGGTTATTACAAAGTCCGCAGAATACTGGGTAATGTAAGAGTTTGATATGGAGCCTCCTACGCCTGGAGCCCCACTTTGAGGTGTCTTACCCACATATATACGCCAACTGGTACTGGTGGGAAATGTTCCACCGCTGGGGGTAGTGGTGGGAACAGTTAATGTGGCTGGATTTAGGTAATATAGGAAATCCTTTCCATCTGGGGTAGATTCCCTGAGAACCGTAGTGCTGTCATATACCAACTTTCCTGACGGGTCAAAGCTTACGGTCCAATCTCCCGATAGTTCGTATCCGGGTGTAGCTGGGTCTATATCAGACCTAAGATGTATTTCCCACGTGTTTGTTGTAACTCTTCTAAAGAAGATGTCTGCCTGATAAGGAGTTCCCAAGCTGTCGTATATGGTTATAGTGTATTTGTAGTTGTAGGAAGCAGGGTTTGTAGGGTCAAAAGCTACCGCTGGTATGCCTGCATCCGCGTTTAGGTTGGAAGGTTGTAAAAAGTTTATGGTGCCTGTGGCTTTTGGCGGAAGCTGTTGCACAACATGTATATCCTCTAAACCACTGCCAATGATGTTTCCTTTTTCATCAACTTTGAAGCCCTGAAGCTTAAATCCTGCCGAATTTACCATATACCCATCCCTGCTTAGCCTAAACTGCCCATCTCTAGTGTAATAGTATATGTTGCTGATTGGGTCCTTTACTATAAAAAGTCCCTTTCCCTGTATTGCAAGGTCTGTGTTCACGCCTGTTTGTTTAAAGTTGCCTATAGTCCAAAGCTTTTGGGAGCTATCCACCAGAACACCAGCGCCGTAGGTGGTAGATTTCATGGTGTTGGTTACAGTGTTTAGTCCTATGGTAACGGAGGATACTACGTCCTGAAATATAGGCCTACTACCCTTGAAACCAATAGTATTCACGTTTGCCAAATTGTCTGAGGTTATATCCATCCATGTTCTGTAGGCATTTAGCCCAGTTACTGCGTTAAAAAAACTTCTCATCATGGCTATACACCCCCCAGGTATGTTATTTTTGATGGGTCTATCATGCTACCATCCAAAAGCTCAAAAAGTAGCTGTCCGTTCATCACTGCTGCAGCTTTTATGCTACCCTTTATCCCAAGTTGCACGCTTGGATACTCTAAACCCTCCTTAAAAACCTTTACCCGAAACTGTCCCTTTGGAAGACCGTCCAAATTCAATTCGTTTAAGCCTTTTTTTAAATCTATCTTTATCTCTTTCACCACTTGGTCTCCGTCAAAGAATCTAACGGTAGCTTGAGATATGTTTTCAGGTGATAAAAGGTAATATTGCCCTCCCTTTACAGTATTCACCTCTTCTGTGGAAAAGATAACATCCTTTCCTACCAAAGAAAGGCTTGAGATGAGCGTTGATTGATTAAAGAGGGCTTTGAGACCTTCGGTAAAGGATCGTATATCGTTAAAGAACCTGACCTGGTTTAGCTTTACCATATCGTCAAGCATCTTAGATAAATCTTGGGTTTGGAAAGGGTCTTGATAGCGCAGGGTTTCCATATAGATCTTCAAAAAGTCCTCAGAGGTAAGGCTATCCACCCCCGGCGTGTAATTGGATGGAAGAACTTTTGGCGCCTGTGGTTTAAAGCTCACTTGCATTTTTTATCCCTCCCTGTACTTTTTACTCAACTCCTCCTGTAAAATTTGGGCAAAGCTTTTGTCTTGCACCTTTGCACCCTTCAAACTTCCCTTGAGGTCGTACAGCCTTTCCTCCTTTCTGATCACTATTTCGTTCCCCTTCACTTCCAACTTTACTATGTCACCTTCCTTTAAGTTCAATTTCTTCCTGACTTCGCTGGGCAGGGCTATGAGACCCCGTGCCATTATCTTTACTACCTCATCCATAGTATATGAATATATACCTATTGTTTGACAATGTCAAGTAGTTTGATGAAAGACCTCAGTCTAACATATTTAACTTTCAAACGCCCTTTGCCTCCAGAAGATTTGAGTTAAAATAAATAGGCTAAAACCCTTCAGGAGGTGTGCATGAAAGTTTTGGTGGAGCTTGCCAAAAAGGCAAGGGAAGTAAGCGGAGTAAGGATTTACAAGAGGAATGTAGAAGCGGTGCTCTCTGCAGTTTTGAAAAGTGGAGATTTTTGGGAAATAGTAGATATGTCAAGCTTGCCTGTGCCCGCCGCATCGGGCATAGTAAAGGTTTTAATTGACGAAGGCATTCTCTTTATTGACGACGAAGAAAACATAAAACTGACACAAAAAGGTTTTGATTTTGTTAGAGAGCTGGGCATAGAAACCTTTGAAGACCACCTTTGCAAAGCCTGTGAGGGCAGAGGAATACCCTTTTATGCAGACATAGAACTTTACAGAGAGTTTTTACAGCTAACAAAAGACAGACCAAAGGCTATAAGGGATTACGATCAGGGTTCCGTTACTCCCGAGACCACTATATCTCGGGTACTTTTCATGGATTCAAGGGGAGACCTAAGAAACAGGGACATCATAGTTTTAGGAGCGGAGGATGACTTAACCGGTCTTGCAATAGCCCTCACCCGAAAGGCAAAGAGCGTTTTGGTCATAGACATAGACAAAAGGCTCATTGATTTTGACAACCAAATATTTAAAGAGTTGGGTATAGATAACGCTAGGGCGATGGTTTGGGACCTTAGGAACCCTCTACCTAAGGAGATCCTGGGGAATTTTGATGTTTTTGTTTCGGACCCACCGGAAACATTGCCCGCCTTTAGGGCTTTCATAGGAAGGGGCATTGCCACCCTGAAGGAAGAGGGAGGAGTAGGATACTTTGGCTTGACCCTAAGGGACTCTTCCGTCTTCCGTTGGAGGGACTTTCAGATATCCCTCACATCCGAGTTTGGCGTAGCCATCACAGATATAGTGCAGAACTTTAACCATTACATAACCTGGGATTATCACTCGGAGACAAAGGCGGCAGAGTTAGCTCCTGTAAAGAGGGAACCTAAGACCATATGGTATAAATCCGCTTGGTACAGGATAGAAGCCCTACCCGGCTTTAAGAGGTGGAACGAGCCCATCTCCGATGATGTCTTCTATCTTGACGAGGAAGGCTCCACCACTTGAGAAAAGGCTGAGGGAGATTTTAGAAAAGGAATACGGAATTTCTGACGAAGGGACCTACCAAGCCCTCCTTAAGCTAATGAAGGGCTGGCTAAAACCTTCCGTCCCGGGGGAAGGCATTTCCCTTACAAAGGATGGCTCTTACACTTTAATAGCCAAAGAGTATGGAGAGCCCTACCACAGCCTTACCGCAGGAGCCATAGGCGAATGCATAGAGAAGTTCCTAAAACCCTCCGGACTTCTTGAAAGGGCAAAAGGGAGTAAGATAATCAGAGTGGTGGATGTGGGCTTTGGGCTTGGCTACAATGTGGTGGTCATGCTCAAGCACCTGAGGGATGTGAAAAAGGACATACACATTGAGGTTCTATCCTTTGAAAAGGAGCTACCCAAAGAAGTTCCTCCACCGCCGGAGGAATATTTGCCATACTGGAAGCTACTTTGGGATAACCTACCTTCCTTTGAAAAGGATGGAATTTCCTTCAGACTACTTTTGGGGGATGCGAGGGAAAGGGTGAAAGAGGTTGAAGGTTTTGATGCAGATGCCATCTTTCACGACGGGTTTTCACCTTACAAAAACCCCGAGCTATGGACCTTGGATTTTCTGGCCCTTCTCACCAAGCTTTTAAAAAGGGATGGTGTGTGGGTCTCTTACACCTCTTCCCTTGCGGTTAGAAAAGCCCTAAAGCTTTTGGGCTTTAACCTGCAGAGCACGTCTCCTGTAGGAAGGAAGATGGGAGGGACAAAGGCAAGCTTTGAAATTGAGGAATCTTTGACGGAAATAGAAGCCCAAAAGCTCAAAAATTCTCCCTTTGCGGTGCCTTTTAGGGATCCCACTCTGAACAGAGAACCCTTGCACATACTAACAGATTATGGGCTTAGGGTGCTTTATAATAGAAGTTAAGGAGGTGCATTATGAAGATCACACTGAGCGTAATAAAGGCAGACATAGGGGGATTTGTGGGACACTCCAGCGTGCATCCGGAGGTTTTGCAAAAGGTTCAAGAGGTAGGGCTTAAGGAGGTGGAAAAGGGTAATCTAATTGATTGTCAAACACTGGTCTGCGGTGACGATATTGCCCTGGTTATGACCCATCAGCACGGTGTGGACAGCGAGCTAGTACACGGTATAGCCTGGAGGGCCTTTGAGGAGGGAACCGCAATTTCCAAAAAACTGAAACTGTATGGCGCAGGACAGGACTTGCTCTCGGACACCTTCTCTGGAAACGTTAAGGGTATGGGTCCGGGTGTGGCAGAGATGGAGTTTGAAGAAAGACCGTCTGAACCTGTGATTGTCTTCTTTGCGGATAAAACCTCCCCCAGCGCGTGGAACTTGCCCCTTTATGAGATGTTTGCAGACCCAATGGTCTGCGCGGGCTTGGTCATAGACCCAAAAATGCACGACGGATTTACCTTTGAAGTATTGGATACCTATACAGGAAAGGCGGTTAAGCTATCAACCCCCGCGGAGCTGTATGACCTTCTGGCGCTGATCGGCAGTGTGGGAAGGTATGCGGTCAAAAGCGTATGGAGGAATTCGGACGGAGAGATTGCGGCTGTTGCTTCCACCCAAAGGCTCTCCCTTATCGCTGGCAAGTATGTAGGAAAGGATGACCCGGTTATGATCGTTAGGGCTCAGTCTGGTTTTCCTGCGGTTGGTGAAGTGCTTGAGCCCTTTGCAAGACCTTGGATCGTGGAAGGCTGGATGAGAGGGTCCCACAACGGACCTCTTATGCCCGTATCCTTTAAGCAGGCAACTCCCACCCGTTTTGATGGACCACCGAGGGTAATAGCGGCTGGCTATCAGATCGCCAACGGCAAGCTGATAGGTCCAAGGGACCTCTTTGACGACCCCGCCTTTGACAGGGCAAGGGAACAAGCCCAGCTTATCGCAGACATCCTCAGAAGGCAAGGTATTTTTGAACCCCACAGGCTACCCTCCGAAGAAATGGAATACACAACCCTTCCCAAGATCCTCAAAAAGCTGGAAGACAGGTTCTATGATCTGGAGGAGGGCAAAAAAGCCCCCACCGGCGAAGAACATCACACAGAAACGGACTGAAAGATGGAAAAGGTCTACAGCATAGAAGAAAGGGTGGTCCTCATAGTAGAAGAGTTTCTGGATAATGTAAAGGAAAAGGAGCCCTTTGTCTATTATTTGGAGGATTATCGTTTCAGGCTCAGGGCAAAGCTGGTGGAACTTTTGGCTACTCCCGCCTTTGACAGTGCCTTGGAGGGCGTGTTAAAGTGTATAGAAGCCCGTATAAACAAGCTTGACCTTGAAAACGAAAAGGAGCTCAGAAGGGTCTTAGAGGCGGTGGAAAAAACCAACGAACTCTTAAAGGAGTTTCTTGAAGGAGACAAGGTAAAGGACAAATCGGTGCTATCTAAAGTATCCGGAAGGTTGGGCACCATAGCGGAGGAGCTAAGGCTGGAGGTAAACAGAAGGTTCGGAGGGCTATTCAACAGAATAAAGAAGCTCTTCGGTAGGTAGCTCCTAGTGCCTTTCTTCCACTTTTACCGCAAGGATTTGCTGGTAAAGCTCCCTTAGAATTTTTACATAATCCTCTTTGCCCTCCTCCACCAAGTCCATGAGGGCTTCCAGCTCCTTTGTCCATTCCTCAGAAAGAAACTTTTTTATACTCTCTTCAGAGCTCAAGAATTCATATACCTTTTTGCCGAGGTTCGTAGGTATAAGAAAACCTTTCTTTTCTATCACATAACCCCTCTCTATGAGCTTGGCTATTATGGTAGCGTAGGTGGAGGGTCTGCCTATGCCTCTATTTTTCATCTCCTGCACCAACTCGCCGTGGGTGTAAAGGTAAGCCTTAGGCTGAACCTTTAGCTTCTTTCTATCTTTGACGTCTAACTCACCAGAAAGTGGAGGTTGCAGTTCAAACCTGAGGATTCTGTTCCAGCCATCTTCCAAAATATCCGTGACTAACTCCCGGGAAATTTCAAAGTCCCCCGCCTTTATGAGCACATCTATAACTTTAACCTTTACCGGTCTCATCTGGCTTGCCATGAACCTCTTAAAGATGAGCTCATACAAGAGGAGGTGATCTTTGTTAAAGCCGTCCACACCTAACTGACCGCTGAGCCATAGGGACCTTAGCTCCTCCGGTTCCAAAGCTTTGGTAGGTCTAATACACTCATGGGCTCCGCCTTCTCCCCACACCCTTGGACTAAAGTACTCTTTTCCGAATTCCTCCTTTATGTATTCACCCGCTAAGGCTATGCCGTAGTCTGAGACCCTAACTGAGTCTGTTCTGTGATAGGTTATGAAGCCCCATTCAAAAAGGCTTTGGGCAAGCTCCATGGTCTTTGGCAGAGAAAACCTGTACCTATCACTGGCATCCTTTAGCATGGTATCCGTTCTGTAGGGTGGAGGAGGATTTCTTAGCTCCTCTCTCTCTCCGAGGACTTTTATATCTACCTTTTCCAAGCTTTCAAAGAAGGCTTTTGCTTTATCCTTTTCCTCAAAGGTAAACTCAAGCAAGAACTTCCTGCCCTCTTGGGAAAGGTCTATTTGCACCTTATAAACTTTCTGCCTGTATTCCCTTTCCCTTTGTATGATCCAGCCCAAGACGGGCGTTTGAACCCTACCCGCAGAGAGCCAGTTTTTGCCGAGGGCACTCCAAAGTCTTTGGGAAAACTCAAAGCCCACCCACCGGTCGGAGACTCTTCGGACCACCTGAGCCTTAACTTTGTTTTCGTCTATGTCCCTGAGTTCTTTTAGGGATTTGATTATTGCCTTCTTGGTAACCTCGTGGAACTCCATACGCCTTATGCTTTTGACAAAGGGTCTGAGCAGGTTCGCTATGTCCCAACCAATCTTTTCACCCTCCGCATCCGGGTCTGTGGCTATAAAAACTTCTTGGCTCTCAAGGGCTAATCTTCTAAGGCTGTTTATCACATCCTCCTTTCCTTCAATTGTCTGATAGATTGGGCTAATATACCCATCCACCAAAACTCCGTGAAAGCCACCCTCGGTCACTAAATCAAGGACATGCCCCAAAGATGCACTGATCATCAAATACAGGCTCTCGGTGGATGTTTCATAAACCTCATGCCCATTTATTCTCCTCCTAACAGGCTTTCCAAAGAAGTTGGCTATGGTACGCGCCTTGTTGGGAGACTCCACCACCAAGAGGATAGGCTTTAGCAGTGTGTTCCTTTCTTGAACTTCCTGTCCCTCAAGGAACTTTCTTATCAAAAGCCTATCCCTGTCTATTTCAGCAAGGACGCCTTCAAGGTCAATCTGCCCTAGCTCTACAAACTCTATATCGTCGCTGAACCATCGGACCTTTTTCTGCAAATGCTTAAAAACCCTTCTGTCATCCACCAACACCAGGCTCAGACCTTTGCTTATTCCACCCGCAAACATACGGGAGGTCCTACCGCTGGCTTGAAGGTAGCCGGTGGCATCGGAAACAAAAAGCTTACCACCATCCTCTTCAAGCTTAAGGGTAATATCCTCCGAAGTTTGCAAGAGCCTTGAGACCTCCTCCGAACTGAAAAATTCCTCTATCTCCCTTTTGAGGTTTTCTATCCTTTCCCTAAGCTGAGGTTTATCTTGCAAAAACTCCTCGCTCAGGTATTGGTATTTTTTCAGGGCGGTGAGCCAACTGTCAATTTTCTGGGATAGATGCGGGAGCTTTTTGACGATCTCCGCCCTTATGCTACTCAAAGCCCAGAGCAGGTGGGAGAGGTTCTCCTCAAACCTCAGAGAAACAACGATCTTTGGCACTCCGTAAAAGATGGCATACCTTACCACGTGAGGCATATCAAAGCCCCTAGCCAGAGGATTCCTATAGGACGCAATACCTATGAGCACATCTACCTCTCCCTTTTCATAACGGGCTAAGTTCTCCTCCGAGAGCTCCTCGTAGGTTAAACAGGCTATCCCCCTTTGGGAGAGTTCTTCCTTTAGGACATCCACGTACTCCTTCCCTTTATCGGAGGGAACAAAAACCAAACCTCCCTTGCCAAGTTTTCTGATCCATTCCTCCAAGGGCAGTTTGTTTATGTCTTCGTATGCGTCCAACACGTTCCTAAGGTAAAAGGTGGGAGTTCCCACCTCAAAGCCCAAAAGTTCCCTAAAGAGCTTGATCCTGCTTGACCTTGGGTTAGAGGTGGCGGAGGACACCACAAGGACACCCTTTCTCTTTTGGGACACTCTGGAAACCTGCTCGGAGAGTTTTTTTATTTCCTCCCAATCCTCTTGACTCTTGTTTAGTTTTTCCTTCAAACGGATAAGTTTTAAAGCAAGCTCTATATCCTCGGGAGAGAAGTTCAGAAGGTAGAGGACTTTGTCTATGTTTTTAGCAGTCTTCAAAAAGGAATCCACGTCATCCACAAAGATAAAGGCAAAATCTTTTGGTAGGCTCTCATAGTTTTTGTAAAGAAACATGGAGGTGGAAACGAGCACCAAAAAGTCCCCCTCCTCTAACCTTTTCCTCTTCTCCCTTTTTTCCTTCTCTGTATCGTCCCCAAAATAGAGGATGTGCCTTTCGTCCAATCCAAAGCTTTTTAGCTTCCTTACAGTCTGTTCCACCAACAGCTTGGTGGGAAGGATCACATAGGACCTTTTGTTTTTCTTTGCCAAAAAGGAAACCATAGAAAGACCGAAGGATGTCTTGCCCACACCGGTTGGTGCCAACAGCCCAAAGGAATGTCCCGTAAGCACCCTCTTTGCCCATGTCCTTTGCAGATCCCAAGGTTCCGCAGACACACCCCTTCTGAACTCCTCCACCCATTCTAAGAGTTCTTTTTCCACTTGGCAAACTTCCCAAAGGGCCCCCTCTTTTAGGCTTTTGCAAGGGTCCCCCTCTTTGGGCATACACTTCTCGCAGGGAAGACCCTTCTCAAGCCTCTCTACGCTTATATCTCCACCACAATTAGGACAAAGCTTGCTAAATATCGCCTTTATCATTTAGTTAAAGATTATACAAAACCTCCGAACTTAACTATTTCTTAACACACACCGCATAATTTCTCCAGTTGAAAGGAGGTGGAAAAAATGAAAAAGCTGATAGTAAAGGACAGAAAGTTAGCCAAGAAGTTGGAAGATAGGCTAATAAAGAAGGGTTTGGTGGTAGCCCTTTGCGAAGGAGAGGAGAACTCTCCCCTTCTCAAAAAGGCGCAGGTGGTTATACAGGTCAAAAACGCCTGAAGAAGCTAAGGGTGTAGTCTAAGGCGGAGAGGTAAGCTAAAAGGACTGAAAACCAAAGCACAGGGCTACCCAAAGTGCTCCCAAGGGCGAGCAAGACCAAAGTGGTAAATTCTGCAAAGGTTTTAAGCTTACCAAGGGAGGAGGCACTCATAAGGTAGCCCTTTTCCACTGCAAAACTTCTCAAAAAGGATATGTAAAGCTCCCTTATTAGCAAAAGAATAAAGGCGTAGGGAGAAACTTGCCCAAGGTAGAGATAGGCAGAAAGGCAAGAGAGCACAAAGACCTTATCCACGAAAGGGTCAAGGATAACACCCAATTTGCTAACCTCACTCCTTTTCCGGGCAGTGTCTCCGTCCAACCAATCGCTGAGGGCTCCCAGAAGGATCAAAAGGAGGGCTAACTTGTGATGTTGGTTCAAGATGGAGGGAACAGTTAGAAAGATCAGCAGGAATCTAAAGAGGGTTATGTAGTTTGCCATTTGGGAAAATTATAACACGCAAAAATGTGCGTATACCGATATTATGAAATCTTAGTCTTTTATGCTTAATTTTTTAAACAAGACCCCTTGACAAAGGTGCAGGATGTTAATATAATATCTACTAGCAAAACCCTAAGAAGGAGGTGGAAGACATGGCAAAACTGAAACCACTTTACGACAAGATTGTGGTTAAAAGGCAAGAAGAACAAGAACAAAGAACTGCATCAGGAATAATAATACCAGATACAGCCAAAGAAAAGCCTCAAATCGGAGAGGTGGTGGCGGTGGGAGAGGGCAAACGTCTAAACAATGGTGAGATTGCTCCCCTAAGGGTAAAGGTGGGGGACAAGGTGATCTTTAACAAGTACGCAGGCACAGAAGTAGAGCTTGACGGTGAAAAGTATCTCATAATGTCTGAAGATGAAGTTTTAGCAATCCTTGAATAAAAACCAAAAGGAGGTGAAGCCATGGCAGCAAAGAAGGTAATTTATGGAGAAGATGCGAGGGCTAAGCTAAAAGCTGGCGTAGATAAGCTTGCCAATGCTGTAAAAGTTACCCTTGGTCCAAAGGGAAGGGAAGTGATCATTGAAAAGAAGTGGGGTTCACCCTTGGTTACCAAAGACGGTGTAACCGTTGCTAAGGAAATAGAGTTAAAGGACCCCTATGAAAACATGGGTGCCCAACTGGTGAAGGAGGTTGCCTCCAAGACCGCCGACATAGCAGGAGATGGTACCACCACCGCAACAGTCCTGGCACAAGCAATCTTCACAGAAGGATTGAAGGCAATAGCCTCCGGTGCTAACCCAATGGATATCAAGAGGGGTATTGACAAGGCGGTAAGCGTAGTGGTAGAAGAGATCAAAAAACTCTCCATACCCGTCTCCGGTAGGAGGGAAATAGAGCAAGTTGCAACCGTGTCCGCAAACAATGATCCAACCATAGGAAAGATTATCGCAGACGCTATGGAAGCTGTTGGAAAGGATGGCGTGATCACCGTAGAGGAGTCCAAGTCTGCGGAAACCACCTTGGAAACAGTCCAAGGTATGCAGTTTGACAGAGGTTATCTATCTCCTTACTTCATAACCAATCCCGATAAGATGGAGTGTGTCCTTGAAGATCCATACATCCTCATATACGAAAAGAAGATTTCCAACGTAAAGGACTTGCTACCAGTCCTTGAACAAGTTGTCAGGGCAGGAAAGCCCATCCTCGTAATAGCGGAGGATGTGGAAGCGGAAGCTTTGGCAACATTGGTAGTGAACCACATAAAGGGTGTAATAAGGGCTTGCGCGGTAAAGGCACCTGGTTTTGGTCAAAGGAGGAAGGATTATCTCCAAGACATAGCCATACTCACCGGTGGAACCGCCATCACTGAAGAACTCGGTATTAAGCTTGAAAGCGTCACCCTCGATATGCTTGGAAGGGCAGACAAGGTAATAGTAGATAAGGACAACACCACCATAGTGGGTGGTAAAGGTTCCAAGGAAGCTATACAAGCAAGGATAGAACAAATCAAGAAGCAAATTCAAGAAACCACCTCTGACTACGATAGGGAAAAGCTCCAAGAAAGATTGGCAAAGCTCTCCGGTGGCGTTGCCATAATCAGGGTTGGAGCTGCCACTGAGGCTGAAATGAAGGAAAAGAAGGCAAGGGTAGAGGACGCGGTGCACGCTACCAAGGCTGCGGTAGAAGAAGGTATAGTGCCCGGTGGTGGTGTCGCCTTGGTAAGGGCTTCTGAGGCCTTGGACAACCTAAAGGTAGATAATCCTGACCAGCAGATCGGTGTGGACATAATCAAGAAGGCATGCAGGACACCACTCAGGCAAATAGCTACCAACGCAGGCTTTGAAGGATACGTGGTTCTTGAAAAGGTGATCGCCCTCGGAAAGGAAAAGGGTGTAAATTACGGATTTGACGCAGCAACCGGCGAATACAAGGATATGGTAGAGGCGGGTATCATAGACCCCACCAAAGTGGTAAGAACTGCCCTAATGAACGCAGCATCCGTAGCTGGAACCATGCTAACTGCAGAAGCACTGATAGCAGAAATACCCGAGGAGAAGAAGGACAAAGTACCCGCCTCCCCAGAAATGTCTGACTTGGACTAACATAACCAGCCCCCGTCAGGGGGCTTTTTTAAATTGAGCCTTTTTACGAGCCATTATCTGAGAGACCTGTGCTGCCTTTTGGGCATCCATAGAAGATAAAATAGCTGCTGATTGAGTCGCCTTTAGGTTCAGAAGGATCTCCGCCGCAAGGTTTGGGTCCATATTGTTCATTATAGCTCCCGCTTCGTCAGGGTCTGCCTTGTTGAAGATAGCAATTAGCTTCTGAAAATCAGGAGAGATCTCTTCTTTTTTGGGTTCTACCCTCTTGAGTTCTTCAAGCTTTTTTCTTTCCTCTTCTAACCTCTTTAATTTTTCCTCCAGCTCTTTGGAAACAGCTTTCAACTCACTTTCTACCTTTGCCTCTTTCTCTGCCTTTATCTTCTTCTGAAGGGCACCCTGGTCAAAAGAAATCAAAGGGAAAACCAGCAAAAACACAAGGAGTTTTTTTATAAGATGGAAAAAGTTTGCCCTTTGCATCTCAATGGAAGACTCTTTTCTTCTCATCTCCGTTTCCAACTTTCCCTTTACTACTTCCACCGCCTTTATGTCCTTGCATATAAGCTTTAGTTCATCCTTCTTTTTTTCAGCTTCCCTCTCAAGCTCTTCCAAAGCTCTTTCAAGCTCATTTTTTTTAGAAAGAAGGCTTTTATATTCTATAAGCTTTTCAAAGCTGAAGGCTTGTTTTATGATCCTTTCAAGCTCTGCCATTCTCTCCTCAAGAGAAGCTATTTCCTCTTTTAACGCTTGGGTCCTTGCCCTTAACTGCTCCAACTCCCTTGCCCTTTCCTTCTTTTGCCACTCCTTTATCCTTAAAACTCCTTTAATCCACCGCATATATCCCCCTCAGGTTCCTGCCCTCCTCGTCCCAATCCAAACCATAGCCCACCAAAAACTTATCGGGCACTTCAAAGCCCACATAGTCCGCCTTGAGCTCCACCTTTCTCCTTTCTTTTTTATCAAGCAAGACGCAGACCTTAAGCACAGAGGGCTCCTTTTCTCTCAAAAACTCTACCACTTTTCTTAGGGTGTAGCCCGTGTCTAAGATATCATCCACGAGGAGCACCTTTTGGTCTTTTATATCCATAGAAAGGTCTTGGAGGATACGCACACTGCCCGAAGACTCCTGGGAGGAACCGTAGCTTGAGACCCACATAAAATCCACCTTTACGGGCACAGAAAACTCCCTTATGAGGTCTGCGGTAAAGACAAAGGAACCTTTAAGCAAAGAAACCACCACAAAGTTTTCTCCCAGATCCTTTTCTATCTCCCTTGCAAGCCCTCTGACCCTCTCCTTTATTTTCTCCTCCGAAATTAAAAGGCTAAGGGACCTACCTTTTATGTGCATGGTTTAAATTTTATTCGTAATCAAAGTTTTTCGCTTCCAGCCAGAGTTTATCCATCTCCTGAAGGGTCATATCCTTTAGTTCCCTTCCCATCTCCTTTGCCCTTTTTTCCATATATCTAAAGCGCTTTTCAAATCGGTCGTTTGCCTTTTGCATGCATTCTTCCGCATCCACCTTTAAAAACCTCGCCAACTCCACCACTGCAGTAAGTAGGTCTCCAATTTCATGCTCCACATCCCGCTTATCCCCCTTTTGAATTGCCTTCTTCAGTTCTTCCAGCTCCTCCGCTATCTTTTCAAAAACCTGTTCTATGCTTTCAAAGTCAAAGCCCACAAGGCTTGCCCTGTCTTGGAGCTTTTGGGACCTCATCAAGGCAGGAAGGCTCCTTGGCACTCCATCCAGAACGCTTTCCCTATCCTTGGCTTTCTTTTCCTCCCACCTTTTTAGCACCTCCTCCGCACTTTCGCACCCAAAAACGTGGGGATGTCTGTCTATAAGTTTTTGATTTAACGCCTCTATAACATCCCACACATCAAAGGCTGAACGTTCCTTTGCAATTTGGCTATGAAAAACCACCTGCAACAGCACATCTCCCAGCTCTTCCTTTAGTTTTTGATCGTCTTTGCTGTCTATGGCGTCCAAAAGCTCATAAACCTCTTCAACTGCATACTTCTTTAAGCTTTCGTGAGTTTGCTTTCTGTCCCAAGGGCACTTTTCCCTCAGGCTCTCCATTATCTTTAAAAGCTCCTCAAAGGGAGTCATTGGGTTTCCACCGTTTTTATATGCACATCCTTTAGCTGTTTGGGAGACACATAGTCCGGCGCACCCGTTAGGGGGCATATACCCTTCTGGGTTTTTGGAAAGGCGATCACATCCCTTATAGAGTCCAACCCACGCATTATGGCAAGCAGACGGTCCAAGCCTATGGCTAGACCTCCGTGGGGCGGTGCCCCAAAGCTCAAAGCCCTCAAGAGAAAGCCAAACTTCTCCTCCGCCTCCAAGGGAGATATGTTTAAAAGTTTAAGGACCAGCTCCTGAAGGTCCTTGCGATGGATCCGAATGGAGCCACCACCCACTTCGTAGCCGTTGATGACAAGGTCGTACGCCCTCGCCCTTACCGAATGCACAAGCCTTTTCCTCTCTTCCAAATCCTCCATCTCTAAAGCTTTTTGTAAAATCGGAATATCCTCCTCCCTTGGAGAGGTAAAGGGATGGTGCAAAGACACAAACCTGCCCTCTTCTTCGTCCCACTCCATCAGGGGAAAGTCTACTACCCATAGAAAATCAAAGCGGTCCTTTTGCTGGAGGTTAAACAGCTTGGCAAGATGTAGTCTTAAATTTCCAAGAATTTTATAAACCATCTCCCTTTTGTCTGCGGAGAACAGTATTGTATCTCCGGGCTTTGCCTTTGTCCTCTCAAGGATTCCCTTGATCTCTTCCTCTTTTAAAAACTTGGTTATAGGGGAGGTTAGCTTGTCTTTTTCAACCTTTATCCATGCCAAGCCCTTTGCCCCCAAAGATTGAACGAACTTGGTAAGCTCATCCAGGTCCTTCCTTGAAAGCTCTCCCAAGTTAAAGTTTATAGCCTTTATTACACCACCCTTTTCTATGACATCCCTGAACACTTTGAACTCGGTGTGTTTGAAAAGGTCTGTAAGTTCCACAAGCTCCAAGCCAAACCTTCTGTCGGGTTTATCGGAACCGAACCTCTCCATGCACTCTTGGTAGCTGAGCCTTTCAAAGGGTGTTTTTACCTCAACTCCCAAAAGCTCCTCAAAGAGGGTCTTTATCAACTGCTCCGTGATGGCTATAACATCCTCCTCATCCACAAAGGACATTTCAAAGTCTATTTGGGTAAATTCGGGCTGTCTGTCTGCCCGCAAGTCTTCATCCCGCAGACATCTGGCGATCTGAAAGTATCTGTCAAAGCCCGCAACCATAAGAATTTGTTTAAAGAGCTGAGGAGATTGGGGCAAAGCGTAGAACTTACCCGGATGCAACCTTGAGGGCACTATAAAGTCCCTTGCTCCCTCTGGTGTAGATTTGGTCAAGAAGGGCGTCTCCACCTCCACAAAGCCGTTTTCCACAAGGACCCTTCTTATTATCTGATAAGCCCTGTGCCTGAAGAGGAGGTTTTCTTTCATGCTCTCCCTTCTGAGGTCCAAGTATCTGTACTTGAGCTTTATCTCTTCTGAGATGGGCGTTTCTTCATTCACCGGAAAGGGCAAAGGCTCCGCACTGTTTATGAGTTCTACATAATTTGCTAAAACCTCAAAGTTTCCCGTTTTTAGCTTTGGGTTCTCTGTGCCGGGTGGTCTTCTTCTGACAACTCCCTTTATACATATAACGTCCTCTGAGCCAAGCTTGTCTGCCACCTCGTAAGCGGAGGGAGAGTTCAGCTCCTCCACTACCACCTGCACTATACCCTCTCTGTCCCTTAGGTCTATGAAGACCACCCCTCCGTGGTTTCTGACCCTATGGACCCAACCGCAGAGAACGACCTCTTTGCCTAAGTCCTCTTGGGATATTTGTCCGCAGTATTTGGTGCGCTTAATCATAAGCAAAAGATTATAAGGGATTTAAAAGGGTTTTCCGGGCACCTTTTCCCAATCCTTGAGGAAGAGCTCTATGCCTTTGTCAGTTAGCGGATGTTGGAAGAGTTTTTTCATCACCTCAAAGGGCATGGTGCATATGTCTGCCCCTATGAGCGCCGCCTCCAACACGTGCATGGGATGTCTCACGCTTGCCACTATTATCTGAGTGTCAAAATCATAGTTGTCAAAAATGGTTTTTATATCCCTTATAAGCTTCATGCCCTCGCTTGAGATATCGTCCAACCTACCTACGAAGGGGGATACAAAGGTAGCTCCAGCCTTTGCTGCAATAAGTGCCTGAGTGGGAGAAAAGACCAAGGTAACATTAGTGGGTATTCCCTCAGATTCAAGCTCCTGGACCGCTATTATACCTTCCGGCGTCATGGGGATTTTAACGACTACATTATCGCCAAGCTCCGCCAGCTTCCTTCCTTCTTCCACCATACCCTTGGCATCCCTTGATACCGTCTCCAGGCTAACTGGACCATCCACCAACTGCAGTATTTCCTTTACAACTTCCATAAAGGGTCTTCCTGTCTTGGCTATGAGGGTTGGGTTGGTGGTGACGCCATCCAGTATGCCCCATTCTAAAGCCTGCTTTATCTCATCCACATTTCCTGTATCTAAAAAGAATTGCATGGCAAACCTCCTTTACCCTATTTTAATTCCCTCTTGATCTTCTCGTAGGCACTCACCAAGTATCCTAAGAAGGCGTTTTCCGGTTGAGCTCCCACAAACTCTGCCACACCTTTGTTTATAACGATCTTTGGCACACCAACCACCTGATAGACCTCCGCAAGGTCCATGTTTTCGCTGGCATCCATGATCACCGCGCTTATATAATCGCTTGCTATGGCAAAGTTCATAGCCATCAGCGCAGCAGAGGGACAGTAGCCACAGGATGTGGTAACAAAGACCAAAATTTCCATGGGTATGTCTATGGACTGGAGAATCTCTAAGGTTCTTTCGCTAAGTCTGGGTTTCCTCTTTGAAACCTGAATGATGCCGTTTATGAGGGTTGAAAACTCAAGCCCCGCAGGAAGTCCCACATACCTTATGCCATAATCCTTTTCCCCCTCTATGACAATGGTAGGCACCCTCTCAATGCCATAGGCGGACGCCTTGTCTTTGTCTATCAACGGTGAGTATATTTCAAGTTTTACCTTACCTTGGGATAGTCCTTCCACTTCCTTAAGAAGCTCTTCCGTAGTAGAGCATGTCTCACAACCTATGGCTTGGCTAAAAAGCTTTAGGTTCACAGGGTTTTCAAGTTCCTTTTCGAACATATCCCTTAGCTGAGCTCTCACTTCCAAGCTCAAAAGCATTTTTGACCTCCTTTACGAGTTTATAATTATAAGCTCAAATGCTTAAAATCGGCATCACCATAGGAGATCCAGCGGGAGTAGGACCCGAGATCATAGTGCGTCTGATGGACCACCTGGACCCACAGTACGCATACATAATATACGGAGAGGAGAAGATCTTAAAAGCCTGTGCAAAGGAACTTGGAAGGGATTTTACCGTCAATTTAATAAACAGCCCACAGGAGGTAAATACTCCGGGCGTTTATCTCATTGACCTGAACGTATGCGACGTAGAAAGACCATCCCCCTCTTACACTTCGGGAAAGGTGGCAGTAGCCTATTTGGGAAGGGCTGTGGTGGATGCGGTCTATGGCAACATAGACGGGCTTTTGACTATGCCTATAAGCAAGTTTTGGGCAAGGCTGGCGGGCTTTTCTTACGAGGGTCAGACGGAGTTTTTGGCACAGGCTTTTAGGGTAAGGGATTATGCCATGTTGATGTATTCAGAAACCATAAAGGTTGCCCTGCTTAGCACTCATATATCTTTGAAAGAGGCAATAGAAAGGGTTAGGAGGGAAAACATAGTAAAAAAGGTCAAACTTTTGGCGGAGGAGTTTAAAAGGTGGTTTAAAAAATCCCCCCAGATTGGAGTTTTGGGATTGAACCCCCATGCGGGAGAGGGTGGAACCATTGGAGAGGAAGATATAAAAGAAATTGCCCCCGCTGTGGAAGAATTAAAGTCTATGGGATACATAGTGGATGGTCCCCTATCCCCGGACACTGCCTTTTTAAACAGGGATTATGACCTATTTTTGTGCATGTATCATGACCAAGGGCTAATACCTTTTAAACTTTTAGCTTTCAGAGAAGGAGTAAATATGACCCTTGGAATTCCCTTTCCAAGAACTTCTCCCGATCACGGAACCGCCTACGATATAGCCTGGAAAGGAATAGCGGATATTTCTCCCTCCCTACATGCTTTAAGGCTATGCGAAAGATTGGCTAAAAATAACAAATGAAAAGGGGGCGCAAAGCCCCCACAGGAAGATTACTTCTTTTGTTCTTGCTTTTGCTCCTGTTTTTCTTCCTTCATCTCCTCTTGCTTTTCTTCCTTCTTTTGCTCAGCCTTCTTGGCCTTCCTGTGTTTCTTTACCTTCTTGTGCTCGTGGGCAGCGGGCTTTTCTTCCTTCTTTTGCTCAGCTTGTGCAGGCTGAGCGGCTTGTTGTGCCATTGCGGCACCTGCAAAAGCTACTGCTAAAAGGGCTGCTAAAAGTTTTCTCATGGCAACACCTCCTTATAGGGTTTTGATGTAATCTATATTACAGGTTCAAGGATGAAAATTTCATGAAAAAATGGCGGAGCCTATCCTAACTATGGTGGCACCTTCTTCCACTGCAACTTCAAAATCCTCGGACATGCCCATGGAAAGGTGAGGAAGCTTTACCTTATACAGATCCTCCAGCCTCTCCTTTAGTTTTCTAAGCTTTGCAAAGTAGGGTCTTGCTTCCTCTGGATTTTCCTTGTAAGGAGGTATTGCCATAAGCCCGAGAACTCTCAGATTTTTTAAACTCAGACAGTATTCAAAGAGTTTTTCTAAGTCCTCCTCATAAACGCCTCCCTTTGTCTCTTCCTTTCCTACATTTACCTCAATGAGAACATCCTGAACCTTTCCGAGCCTTTCTGCCCTCTTTTGAATTTCCTCCGCAAGGGACTGCCTGTCTAAGGAGTGGATGAGGGATACTTTGTCTATGATGTACTTCACTTTGTTGGTTTGCAAGTTTCCTATGAAGTGCCAGTCTATGGGAAGGTCCTTGAGCTGTTCAAACTTCTTAAGAAAGTCCTGGGCTCTGCTCTCTCCAAAAACACGCACACCGCATTGATAAGCTTCCCTTATCTTTTCTGCGTTGGCGTACTTTGATGCACCAAGGAGCAGGACCTCCTCTCTTTTTCTTCCTGCCCTTTCGCAAGCCCTTGCGAGCTTCTGTTCAATCTCTTGGATTTTGTGGCAAATCACATTATAATTATATCCTTAGCCGGAGTGGCGGAACTGGCAGACGCGGGAGACTCAAAATCTCCTGCCCGCAAGGGCGTGGGGGTTCGAGTCCCTCCTCCGGCATTTAAAAAATCATGAAAGACGTAATAGTTCTCTTTTCCGGAGGATTGGACAGCACCACCCTTCTGTGGCTTGCAAAGAAAGAGTTTGACAGGGTTGTTGCCATATCCTTTGATTACGGGCAAAGGCATAAGGTAGAGCTAAAGTACGCAAAGGAGTTAGCAAAGTTGGCGGGCGTTGAGCATCTGATAGTGGATGTGCCATCCTTGAAGGGAATAACCACCTCCGCCCTTTTGGAGGGAGGTCCAGAGGTGCCCTCAGAAGAGTACTCCAACGTACTACCCATTACCACAGTGCCCATGAGAAACCTGATCTTTTTAGCCATTGCGGGAGCTTATGCGGACGCCTTGGGGATAGACACGGTAGGCATAGCAGTGCATTCTTTGGATACTCCTTATCCCGATTGTAGACCCGAGTTCATAACCTCCGCCCAAAGTGCCCTCACTGCAGGTTCTATCTTAACTGCCACAAAAAAGGTTCCCATGAAAATTTACGCACCCTTTTTGGGCATGACGAAGAGGGAAATTGCCCTTTTGGGGAAGGAGCTGGGAGTTCCCTTTGAAAAAACATACTCCTGTTATAGGGGCACAGAGCCACCCTGCGGAGAGTGTGCCACCTGCAAACAAAGGGAGGAAGCCTTAAAAGGACTTTTATGAACAGCCTTGAGCCAAGCCACTTACCTCAAGCTTTTATTTTGGTTCTCTTTGCGGTAGCCCTCTCTTACTTTTACAACCTGCGGGCAGAAAGGGATCTGCTTGAAAGCTCCATAAGGACTACGGTCCAGCTTCTTTTGGTGGGTTATTTCCTCCAGTTTGTCTTAAAGGTGCAATCCTTTGCCTTTCTGGTGCTGATCCTCTTTTTGATGTCTATCTTTGGGAGCATAACTGCAGTGGAAAGGCTCAAACTACAGGGTAGCTTTGGAAAGCTCTTTTTAAAGAGCTACATAGCCCTGGTGGTCCCGTCCTCCTTTGTGTTTGTTCTGCTCTATTTGACGGGCTACGTTAGAAAGGACCCGGTCAGTATGATCACCCTTTGGGGATTGGTGCTTGGCAATTCCCTCAGCAACGTTTCTTTGACCTTTGAAAGGATGCGTTCAGAAGCTTTCAACCGAATAAGGGAGATAGAGGCGAAGGTTGCCTTGGGGGCACCGCTGAAAAAGGCTATGGAGGAGGTGATCCAAAACGCCATAAGGGTGTCTATGATGCCAAAATACAACATGCTCAGGTCTGCGGGGCTGGTGCATATACCGGGCGTGGCGGTGGGCATGATCGTGGCGGGTGCAGACCCAATCAGTGCAATGGTCTTTCAGGTGGTGGTGATGTTTGTCTTGCTTTCGGTATCCTTTTTCACTTCCTTTTTAACAGTCCTTTTGACTTACAGCTCCGCACTTAGACAGTTATAATACTATGCCTGTGGAAGAGGTTTATAGGCTTTACGGGCTCACAAAGGAGGAATACGAGAGTATAGTCAAAAGGCTTGGCAGAAAGCCAAACCATGTGGAGCTTGGTGTTCTTGGTGCCCTTTGGTCAGAGCATTGCTCCTACAAATCTTCAAAGAGGCTTTTGAAGCTCTTTCCTACCCAAGGAGAGCATGTAATTCAAGGACCGGGGGAAAATGCGGGCGTTGTGAAACTTGATGACAAAGTCTGGCTCGCCTTTAAGATAGAAAGCCACAACCATCCTTCCTTCATAGAACCTTTCCACGGCGCTGCCACGGGTGTGGGTGGAATCATAAGAGATGTGCTCTCTATGGGTGCAAGACCTATAGCCTTGATGGATTCTCTGCGGTTTGGTTTGCCTCTGGATTCAAGGACAAAACACATAGTCAAAGATGTAGTAAAGGGTATATCCCACTATGGCAACTCGGTGGGCATTCCCACGGTGGGCGGAGAGACCTTCTTTGAGGAGTGCTACAAGACCAACCCTCTGGTGAACGCCTTTTGCCTTGGTATAATCCCTGCGGGCAGGATGTTCCGGGCGAGGGCAACAAAACCCGGACAACTGCTCTTTCTGATAGGCTCTTCCACTGGAAGGGATGGCATACACGGTGCGGTTATGGCGTCCGGTGAGTTCAGTGAGGACACAGAGAGCAAAAGACCCAACGTGCAGGTGGGAGACCCTTACTTTGAAAAAAAGCTCATAGAAGCGCTTATGAGGATAATAGAGGAAGATCTGGTGGTGGGTATTCAGGACCTTGGTGCCGCGGGTCTTGCGGGTGCATCCTCTGAGCTGGCAAACAAATCCAAAATGGGCGTGGTGCTACACCTTGAGAAGGTTCCTCTCAGAGAAGAGGGAATGAACCCTTACGAAATTCTCCTTTCTGAGAGCCAAGAGCGAATGCTTTTGGTGGTAGAGAGGGACAATGTTCAAAGGCTGAAGGAGTTGGCAAAGGATTTCCACTTGGAGGGTGAGGTGGTGGGGGAAATGACCGATGATGGTATGTTCCGTGCTTACTTCCACGGGGAGCTGGTGGCAGAATTGCCCGTAAGCCTGATAACGGAGGAAGCACCCGTCTACGAAAGACCAAGCAGGGAGCCCGATTACATAAAGCAGGTTAGGTCCTTCAAAGAAGAAGAGTTAGAACAAAAGGACATAAAGGATGCCCTTCTTAAGCTTTTGTCCTCTCCCAATGTTTGCTCCAAGGAGTGGGTTTACAGTCAGTACGACTATCAAGTGGGGACGAACACGGTGTTAGTGCCGGGGGGAGATGCTGCGGTTCTACGTATAAAGTGGGTAGTAAGCCCGGAGATAAAAAGCGAAAAGCTCGTAGCTTTGAGCTGTGAAGGGAACGGCAGGATGGTCTTTTTGAACCCTTATGAAGGTGGAAAGTACGTAGTGGCGGAAGCCCTCAGAAACCTTGCCTGTGTGGGTGCACAGCCCTTAGCCATAACGGACTGTTTGAACTTTGGAAATCCAGAAAGGCCGGAGGTAATGTGGCAGTTGGAGATGGCAATAAGGGGAATAGCGGACGCTTGCAAGTTCTTCGGGGTGCCCGTAGTAAGCGGAAATGTATCCCTCTACAACGAAACGGTGGAAGAGAGGGAAATCAGAAACATATACCCAACTCCCATTTTGGTGGCAGTGGGTGCCATAGAGGGGAAAAGGTTCGTAACCCATAAGTTTGAGGAGGAGGGTAGTCTGGTCTTTTTGATAGGAGACCTGAAAAGAAGCTGGAGCTTGGGGGGTAGCGAATACTTAAAGGTGGTGCACGGAATTGTGGCTGGAGATGTGCCCGCGGTGGACCTGAAGAAAGAAAAGCTACTGCATGAAACCCTAATAAAGCTAATAAGAGAGGAAATAATCCTTTCTGCCCACGATGTATCCACTGGCGGACTTATGATTGCCCTCTTAGAGTGCCTCTTTGGCACTGGGCTTGGTCTGGAGCTAAACCTTTACACCGAGGAAGCCCTTGATAGGTTCTTCTTCTCCGAAAGTCCCACAAGGGTGGTGGTTAGCATAGAAAAGGATAAGGAAGAACTTTTGAAAAACTATGTGGAAAGTGTGGGATTAGATTGGCTCCTTTTGGGTAAAGTAAAGGGTGAGCCAGAGCTCATTGTGAAACTCTACGAAGAGCCCATACTCAAAGAGAGAGTTGAAGATTTAGAAAAACTATGGAGAGACTCTTTAGCCAACATGCTTTAACCTACCTGGTGGTCTGCTTTTTTGTGTTGATGGTAGACCTTTATACAAAACACCTGGCGGAGCAGTTTATAAAGGGAGAGATACAAATACTGCCCTTTCTCAAGCTGGTTATGGTTTATAACAAGGGCGTGGCCTTTGGCATCCTTTCCCAAGCTCCCGACTGGCTAAGACTTCCTACTTTGCTACTTTTTCCACCCATTGCGGTCCTTATAACCTTTGCATACTCCATCAAGCAAAGAGATCCTGTGGTTTCCCTTTGCATGGGTGCCATAGGTGGTGGAGCCCTTGGCAACCTATACGACCGCCTCTTTTTGGGACAGGTAAGGGACTTTATTTACCTTTCTTATGGGAAATTTTCCTACCCTGCCTTTAATTTGGCGGACGCCTCAATCTCCGTTGCCATAGCTGTCTTTCTTTTTTATGAGTTTTTTAAGAAAAGAAAAGCTTAGCGACATGCGCTGAAAAATTTTCATCCTTTATTCATGTAAAAGTCGTAAGCTATAAATTAAGGAGGTGAAAAGATGAAGAAGTTAGTTTGGGCCCTTCTTCTGATTGGCGGACTGTCCTTTGCAAAAGATCGTGTTTTCTTTTCCGTGGGAATAAACCTAAGCACTCCTTATTACTGCCCTGACAGGGTTGTATACGTGGAAAGACCAGTGGTCTATCGTCCTTACTATCCTCCCGTCTATTACGTGCCAGTGGAGGAAAGGATAGTAATAATTCACAAACACAAACACAAGCACAAACATTGGAAGCACTGGGAAGAGTGGGAATAATCTAGAAATTTGACAACCCATATTCTGTGGCTTTTTGGGAGGGAGGGTTGTTATGACTGAAATCTACATCAACGGAAAGTTATACAAGGTAAGTTTGCCCGAGGATACTCCTCTTCCTTGGGTGATATAGGAAGCATGTTGGCTTGACTGGCACAAAGTTTGGATGTGGCAAAGGTATATGTGGCGCTTGCATAGTCCTGCATAACTCCCTTAAAGGCGGTGAAGGGTTCCAATTACATAAATAGGGGTATGGAATAGGGTAAGGGGTAGGTTAATCCCTTTATCCGCTGGAGGAATCCCTATGAGGGATTTTTAGAATAGCCTCACAGAAGGCTTACAGATAACATAAAAATGTGTAATCATTTATGGTTTATAACTTAAGGCAACTGTGAAGAGGGACAGAAACTGTTTAGCTTTGTATACATTCAATCGTGGGAACTCCAGTATAGAAAGAACAATTACAAAGATAGGAAAAAAATTGTTCATCTAAAACAACCTGAAGCTAAAATAACCTTAATGCTAATTCAGGAGATTAAAAACCTTCTACGCGTTTTGCAGGAAAACCCAAGGGAGTATATGAGGCAGATTGCCAAAGAGAAAAATCCTCCCTTTAACCCAAAGTATGAAAGGTTCTTTGCAAAAAAGGAGGAGATAGACCCTACAAAGATTGAGTTTGAACTGGAGATGGTTAGCGACGATACCTCTTCTGAAATCTTTAGGAGTGCTGTGAGTTTTTGGAGTGTTCCCATTTCTGCAGGCTATGGGAGGCGTATGAGGTTCATTGTGTGGGATAAAACTCATGGCAAGGTTTTTGGCATTTTTGGGCTTTGCGACCCACTCATTGGGCTAAAGGTAAGGGATGACTACATTGGCTGGAGTAAAAAGCAAAAAGAGGAGAGGTTGTATAACATGATGAGTGCCTATGTGCTTGGTGCGGTTCCTCCCTACAATGAACTTTTTGGCGCAAAGCTGGTAGCATTGACAGTAGGATGCAAAGAGGTGTGTCAAGCTTTTGAAGAAAAATACAAGGGTAGGAAAACCATAATAAGAAGAAGAGAACCCATAGCTAAACTTGTGGCGGTGGATACGATGGCTTTTTTTGGCAAGAGTCTAATTTACGAGGGTCTTCCTGAGTGGCAGTTTTTGGGCTTTACAAAGGGACTGACGCACATACACCTAAACGGGCTTTGGGAAAAATGCTTGGAGTTGGCCAGAGAAATGGGAATAAGGAGTTTAGAGAGAAACAGGTTTGGGCATGGTCCTAACTGGAAGTTTAGGGTATTGAGGGAAGTTTTCTCTCGGCTTGGAATATCTGATGAGTATCTTGATACGGGTTTGGCAAGGGGGTATTACTTTAGACCATTGGTAAAGGAGTGGAGGGAGTTTTTGAAGGGAGAGACTGACCAGCTTACCTATACGAATAAAACCTTTGAAGAATACGTAGAGATTTGGAAAAGCAAATACTTGAAAAGGAGGTTAAAAAAATGGAATGGGAAGGCTTCTTAGAAGGCTATAAGAGGGTGGAAGCGTTTAGCATTGAAAGGGAGAAGCTTTTAGAGGAACTTAGAAAAAGGAAAAGGGAGTTGAGGGAAGAGGTCCAGAGGATAACTCCTATAAAGAGAGCAAAGGAGGGAAGTTATCTTTCTATAGCGGCTGTGGATTCGGCTTTTGATGAGTTGTTTGGAGATGATTGGGGGAGGAGACTGTACGCGGTTTGTGTAGCGGGTGCAGCCTTTGTACCCAGAGAAAACTCTCTTGAAAAGAGGGAAAAGGAACCTGAGTTTTTGCTTGATGAGTGCGTTTTGAATTATGAGGAGGACGATGATTATTCAAGGATTTTGAAAGGGCTTGCTATTGCAAAGGAGATAGAAAAGGCAAGGGAGTGGTTTTCTGAGATGGATTTGGTGGTGATAGACGGGTCGGCCAAAAGCGTGGTGATATCTGTCAATCAAGGTCTGACTGTGAACAACCTTGAAAAAAGCAAGATGGGAAGGGAACTCAAGGCTATGTATAAAGATACTCTGCAGTCTTTGTATGACCTTCTTAACTCAGGCAAGCTTCTTTTTATTCCAAAAAGGTCTGGAGAGGTGTTATTGGCGGACAAGCTCTCTTCTTTGTCATTTAACAACGACTTTGCTCTGTTGTCTGCGATTTTAGAAGAAGGAGAGTATGTAGCTCTAAGAGTTCCAATTCGGCAATACAATCTTCCGAAGGAGGGAGTTGAAGAGCTTCTGCCAAAGCTTTTTGACCTTTTGAACCACTTGAGGGTGATATATTTCAAGGCACCATCTGGAAGGGTTATAAAAGTAGAAACCCGTCAGCCCTCGCCTGTGTCAGCTATTGAAGACTTTTTTGTTTTAGAGGGGGAGAACCTGCTTACCTACTATGTGGATAGGTCCGCAAGGTTTCATTTGACAAATTTAAAAGATTATGCAAAGAAAACTAACCCTTGGAGGTATAGACTATGAAGGGAATAGTTTTTGGAGAAATTCGTCCCTTTCGTGTCCAAGCACTTTTAAAGGAGTATCAAGAGGGAGAGGCGATTTTGGGCAGGCTTGTGCAAATCAAAAACGGAGACAAGCTGATTATTGGCAGGGTTGTGGATTTTCACAGGCTTTCTGACCTTCTCAAGGATTACGACCAAGCTAAACTCTTTGACAAGAGAAAGGAGTCCATGATTGCACAAGAACTTCTAAGCTTCCGTGAGGGAATTGTATTGGAAATAGACCTAATTACTGCCTTAAGTGGAAGCACAAGGGTGCCCTTGAATTTCCCTATAAAGCTTCTTTCTGAGGTGGAATTCCTTGAAGAATTTCCCTTTGAACAGAGCGTCCACACGGGCTACTTGGGATACTTCTGGGGTACAAACATAAAGGCACCTCTCATCCTTCAAGACTTTCAGACGCTAAAAGAAGCCTATCACTTCTTTGTAGCGGGGCAAACGGGCTCTGGAAAATCTACTCTTGTTCAAATGCTTTTAGCCCTTTACAACAAGCTAAACCCGAGGATGAACTTTTTGATTTTGGACACGGTGGGAGAATTTACCGCCAGCTTTAAGGGGGAGAGGGAACTGTTTTTGCATCTAAAGGATGTGTGGCAGGGAAACGTGGAAATATATACACCTCCTGAAAACCTTGCTTTGGAGGGTTGGGAACTTTTCAAAGAACTCTGCTTGGATTATGAGATTATGAAGATTTTGGGAGTTCCAGTCAAAAGCGTGGAGAATGCTAAAGATGGTATAGATTACCTTGTGAAAAAGTTGAAAGGAGAAGCAAACAGAGACACGGGCTATATAACACCAAGAATTACTGCAGAAGTTCTTCAAAGTTTAAGGAAGGATGAGGAATTTGTGAAAAGTATATACAAAAGGGATGAAAAGGCAAGAGAGAGGGTAAGGTTAGCCCTTCAAACCCAAGACAGCTTCAATGAGTTCTTAAAAGCCCTGCAAGAAATTGTAAAGCTTTTCAGTGTAGTCAATACAAACAAAAAAACTATTCAAGCTGTTATCAGAGGTTTTTTAGAGTCTGCTTTGGAAGGGTCTTCAGGCAAGTGTGTGGTTTTGGACTTTACCCTCTACAAAGCAGGTGGGAACCTCGTAGGCTTGCGGTCTAAGTATGTGAGGGAAACCTTAAGGCATCTTTACAATGCAGGAATAGACCTATATCGCAAAAGCGGAAATCTCAACCTCAACACCCTTGTGGTTTTAGAAGAAGCCCACAACTATGTTCCCAAAAGAACAGATGACGAAGAAACCACCGTCCTTTCAAACGAGATAGTTAAATACTTCATAGAAACCAGAAAGTTTGGAATAGGCTGGATGTGTATCACCACTCGACCATCAAATGTGAGGCGGGAGGTTTTTGACCACTCAAGGGTCAAGTTCATTGGCATGGGTCTCACAAGCGGACCTGATGCAGAACTGCTAAAAGAAACTTTCGGACCAGAGTTCTTAAACACCTACAGACTTTTTCCCGACCCTTCAGACCCACTATCTCCCAGAAAGGAAGTTTGCTTTGCCATCTCAGGTCCAATTACCCTCCTTTCCAGGCAAAGCCCAGACTTTATAACTGTCTTTAGTAGCAAGGAGGAATTCCTAAAAGCAAACTGGGGGAAAAAAGGTTAACTAAATAGTGTGTTTTGCTTTAGAGACTTAGTTAACTCCGTAGATGGAAAAGGAGAAGTTAGCTAAGTCTTCCACATTTCCTTGATACTCAATTAATCTTTCTAGAATACCTCGGGTGAGAAATTATTCAAACAACCAAGACTTTCTGAAAAAACTATACCCAACAGTATAACCCTGAAGGTA